>Ga0209489_104508_pt1 | contig 25538 bp, 11 predicted proteins | sample SiratrowhiteBW_FD_187527 | JGI IMG/M metagenome (GOLD analysis project Ga0209489, IMG submission 187527) | Root nodule microbial communities of legume samples collected from California, USA - Siratro white BW (SPAdes) (version 2) | ecosystem: Host-associated > Plants > Roots > Nodule | place...
TATATATTTTGAATAATTATTGTTAATATAAGTATTGATTTACTTTGTTCATAACAAATATATGTCAGAAAAACAATCCAATTGATTGGAATAATGTTTAGACATATTGTAGTTCTCATGTTGTGTAATTATATATTTAATAAAAAAATTATTGTCGCATAAAAAGAATTATTAAATTATCAACCATTATTATAATATAGGTGAGATTAGTTTTCAACATTGAGAAATCCCTATATAATATTCCACCAAAAAAAGCTTAACCACTCTCCTTGCTGATGTATCTTTTTAATTATATTTTTTTATTCACAAAATTTAAGTAACAAGATATTATTTAATCCGGTGAGTTGATGTATTAGTTAAACACTGTCTTTATAGTGAGAATTTCTATCTATTATAAAATTTTGTATTCGATTTTTACCATGTAGAAAAACTCCTTAAACTAATAATCATCACATTAGAAAAAAAAAGACCTAGTTTTATTTGTACCACAAATCCCTTGTTTTCTTCAATATAACAATCAATGTGAAAGAAACTCAAGTGTGAATTTGACATTCTAATCAATCAGCTAGCATAATCAAATGGGTAATTAAAATAATTAAGGTGAGATTAATAACAACAAGCATCAATTTATTTAGTATACCCCCTTTCCCTTGGGATGAAGTACCTCTATAATAAATATACAAGGTTTTAGCATTTTCTCACTCAGCCATTACATTTGACTATTGAGCAAAACCAATTGGCTTGACCAAAGTGTAGTTGTTGATTCATAATTATGATGTTGGAAATGCTTTGGGACAGATACAAAGTGTAGCCCTTTAATAGGGTTAACTCTTTGGGAGAGTATCTTAATGGAAGGGGTTATTTACTGTGTCAAAGGAGAAGTTGATGGAGATGGCTTTCACTTATAAAACTCATCATAAATCCACATAGATACCTCTGTCCTTTGTATAAATTTTCTTATTCTTCAATTAATTTGGAACTTTTCTTTTGTACTAAATAAAACTATATGACTTTGCTTTGTTCAAAAATATATTCAAGTTCCTAAATTTTTTACCTATTCCACAAATATATATTTTAAAATTTAATGTTGTCCTATTGGTCCTTAATTTTTTTTTGTAGTAAATAAATATTAAATTAAATTTATATTTTTTACTGTTTTTATGCATAAATATCATAAGCTTTGATTGCCTTTTAGTTGTTTCTTAAAGTTTAATAATTTTACAGATAATTATTACTGTCAAACTAGAGTTAATTTATTGGTCTTAAATTTCATTCATTCATATTCTTCTTTCATTGTTACAATTCTATTTTAATCTTAAAATATAAAAAATTATTACATTTCGATGTCTGGAAACGTGATTTGTAAAGTTACAACTAATAATGTATTAGGATTTAAAAAAAAAAAAACAATTAATGAAATTTCTTGTTTGTAAGTTTAATCCCAATTCAAGACTAATAAAATAATAAAACAAAATTAAAGCTGGTGTCTATTTATAAATAAAATAAAATTCAAAATTTAAAATTTAATTATGATAAAATTAAAGTTTAAAACATCTGTCAATATAAGAGTAAAGTTTAAGGCAGTTAAATACTTTAAAAAAATGCTTAATAAGTTTTAATGTTGACCACAATAAATTTTAATTTGAAAAAATATATTTTTAAATGATTATATGATGTTACCTAATGACAAAGAGATTCAATAACTCTTGAAATAATATTGATAAATCATACCACATATAATTTTTTTTAATACAGATCAGAAGTCTGATTTACAAGAGATAATTATTCCATTAACGTAAACTTCAAAACTTTCTCTCTCAATGTTTATCACATAACGTATATGTAATTAAAATTTGAAATCCAAATAAAAATTTAGGTTTGTGAAGGAATAAAGATGAAACAAGTATCTTTTACTCTCCTTAAAAGCAGAACAAAACTGTGATCTATCACTATATTATTATATAGCAATGGTGGGAACACTAGCCAAGCATGTGTATACCTTTGCCCTCAAGTTATGTCATTGCCCAATAAAAAGGAGATATTTTCATAGATCTACTCCACATATGCACATCCTAATATACCCATATTTTTCATTTTTACAATAGCAAATTTAGTTGAAAATAGGGTTAAAAGTTTAGTTTTTTATGAGTTTTTGATGCATGGGAAGAGCAAGAATGAGGAGAAATATAGAAATCTCTGATGGTATATATGGACATGGGCAAAAGAAGTGAGTGAAGAATAAGACAGAGATGAGGTAGAATTTTTTGAGTGACGATTGTGTCACACTGTCACGTGCCAATGCATCTTTGTTCATGCAACCCACCACCTGTTTGCTTTATTGCCCTTTTAACTTAAAGAAAAGTGGGGCACATTGCAAGCCAAACCAGAACCATAATTGTTTCTTATAAAAATAATAACTTCTCTCTCTTCTTTTATGTCTATTCCCATCCAACATTAATTACTATTATCCTTTCATCTTATGGTAACAGCCCTATTGCATTCAACATTTTTAGACTTCAACACGTTCACAATGGGGTGTTGAAAATCAAATTTGTAACTGCTGCTGTGCAAAGTTCATGATGAAAGAAGAAGTGGGAGTTTTTGGATTAGTGAATTGAAAAAGAACAACCAAGGTTGTGGAACCAAACATGTTCACATAAAAAGACACTCACATCCTTCTCAGTACAGCTACATCCCATGGTTTGCTGTGTAGGTTTCCATAAATGCCCTCTCCCAGGACAGTCTAGAGTAGAGTAGACCGTGACTCAAAACAAAACCAGTATACCATACTATAATAATAACATTAAATATTATCCTACTACAATATCAAAAATCATAAATATCTCCATATATACTCAATTATTTTGTCATCAAATTTGGTATATGGTACCATCCAAATACACGTTGTTGGGTTAGGATGTCCAGCACAAATCTTTTGTGAGAAATACTCTGATTGAAGGAGCAAGTAAGACAACTATACCAGTCAAGTTTTTATGTATTAAATACAATCTAAACTTGAGACTAAATTATTTTTAGTGTTAAGTATTTAAAATCTAAACTTGAAAATATTACTAGACCAGAGGAATCCCGTGAGAATAAGTTCGTATGTAGGAATAAAGTTTGTGTTCTGTGTAGTGTTTAGCATAACTCTGTTTAAGATTAGTTTTGGCAGTTTAACTGATTTTAAGTTGAAAAAGAAGATTTTGATTTGATTAAGATTGTTTTGAGTAGAAGAAAAATGTGATTTTTGCAAGAGAAAGAAAAAATGATGATATTTTTATAAACCATGTCGAGTCAGTTTCTTGCTCCCCACCAGTTTCTCTCTATCTCTCCAATTATTTTATCTTTGCCAAGACATCAACTCCCAAAAAAACAAAACCAGTGTGGTTTCCGGTTTCCAGATTCAGCTTAGCTTAGCTTTAAGGTGTCAAGCATATCTTCTATTTCTACTTCACCCCTCTTCCACAGTCATCTCTCTCTTTCTCTCTCTCTTTCTCTGTCTCTCATATTCTCTCTCCACCCACATGAGATGTGCCTTACTTTTCCAAAGGGAGCAGCAACAACTTGTGTACTCTACTTCTTGTTGTTGTCCACAACCTCTGAGGAAGAGATGCCCCATCGCCAACACTTGCCTTGTTCCTTGAAGCCTAGTGTGGTTAATGCTATTATCAGTGTCTAGTTCTGGTTATCTGTGTGCTGTTTTTCTGTATTTGTTTTTGGTTCTTTCTCTGTCTTGATGGATCTTGGGGTGGTGGGTTTGGAGGGGTTGGTGGGTTCAGACAGTGGTTGTGCCTTTGGGTCTTCTCTTGCTTCAGATCCTGAGACAAAACACAAGTGGTACGGATCTGGGGTGCTCAAGCAAGAGAGATCTGGCACAGCAAGTGAAGATGAGTGGAGGACTTCAAAAGTGCCTAAAACTGATGACAACATGTCTGCAGCATCCAAAGCAATGCTCTTTCACCAGAGAAACTCTCTGCTGAGATCTAATGTCACGCTTTTCTCTGAGGGTCACAACCAACCACAAATGCTGAGCTTTTCTTCGCCAAAATCAGAGCCTTTGCTGCTGGACAAGGCCTCCATAAATGCCACATTGCCTTTTTCTTACCACCAATTGTCTAGTTACAGCAGAAATACAGGTACACCTTGGTCATGGGGTTTATCTCAGCAAAATAATAATCATTAATTGTTAATTAATAAAGGAGTATTTTTTCTTAAAGGGTGTGTTTGGATTTGGATTTGGATTTGGAATATGGTATCCCTTGTGGGGAGCCAAAATATTATGTGGGTTGTTACGGTCTGATTCTACAGTACCCGCGGAGGGTCTTTTCATGGAAATACATGAGTGGTCTCTGTTTGTGAGTCATGTCACAAGAAAGTAAAACAAAAATTCTTCCCTAGATGTGAAATCTTCCACTTCTTCCCGTTTTAGGAAGAGGGATTTTGGTAAAAAAAATTGCACGGTAAACTAGAGGGTACCAAATGAGAAAAACATATGAATAGCCTTATGTAAAAAAAAAAAAAATAAAGTCCAAAATTTGATTGGTCGTGATAATAGTATAGTCTCTTTCCCTAAAAAAATATCTCTGTTCCACTTTTCATGTCTTCCTCACACGAAAAATAAAGGTTGACTTGACTGTTTTTTTTTTTTTCTTGAAATCAAAGGAGGTAAAGAAGATCAAATCATTGAACGTTTCACGCCATTGATTGAACTTCTGCCACCCCTCTTTTCGCCGTTTTCTTTTGAGCTAGGAAGTGACTTTTTTTTTTTTTGTGTGTGTGTGTGTTCTGTTTTTTTAAAGCGGTCAATTTTGCATGTTTTTTTGACCTTATGTGTGTTTACATGTGTGCACAGGTTACAGTTCGGGAAGCATAAGCATGCATGGGGCTTTGGCTGGTGTGAGAGGGCCATTCACGCCTTCACAGTGGATGGAGCTTGAACACCAAGCTTTGATCTACAAGTACATCACAGCAAACGTCCCTGTACCAACTCATCTTCTCATTCCCATCAGAAAAGCACTCGATTCTGCTGCCTTCTGCAACTTTTCAACCGGACTCCTCAGACCCAACACATGTATGTAATCTAACACTTTTATTACCCATCAAAAAAGTATCACATAACCCTGTAGTGACAAATGAGTTGATTAACTGTGCCCTTTAAAATAGCTCTATTTTAGTATACTTTAAAGGACTGATTCAATGCATTGTAGTTATGTTTGTGAAGATTTTGTATAAAAGAATCTCAAAACTGTTTTTCTTTGAATATTTTGGTGGTGTTTTTTAATCAGGGATAGATTGTTGAATTGGAGTAACAAAAGTAAGAATTGAGTCTAAGTTTTCTTCTTAAAACCAATATGATGTGGTACAATTGAGAGGTTACTGTGTCTCTTAAACATGTAGTAAAGAGATTCATTCCTGATCATATGTATGGAAGAACATTTAGTTTAATAGTTATGCTAATGTAGAACAGTTTTATGCTCTTATCCAGACACAATTCACTGATGTGAGTATAACTTTGAAGTTAATTATTGTAAAAGTTAAACTTATCAGAGATTTTTGATTGAATAACAGTATGAGTTCATAGTCTTTCTCCCCACCAAAAGGAACAAAAAATGAGATTTATTTGTGTGGTGTGATGATGATGATGTTGTTGTTTTGTGTGGCAGTGGGATGGGGAGGTTTCCATCTGGGATTCTCGAACAACACAGACCCTGAGCCAGGGAGGTGTAGGAGAACCGATGGGAAGAAATGGCGGTGCTCAAGAGATGCCGTAGTTGATCAGAAGTACTGCGAGCGGCACATGAACAGAGGACGCCATCGTTCAAGAAAGCCTGTGGAAGGCCAATCAGGCCATGCCCTCACCACCACTACCACCACAACAACCACCACTACTCCTCCTAATGCTTCCTCAAACTCCATTGTGGTGCCCGGCAACAACAACAACAACACCTTTGCACACAACAATGTGCACCACCCTCTTCCGTCTCATTCCTCTCCAGCCAACACCATCAACAGGTGAGTCACTTGCAAACTATGACTTATAACAGCTCTTTTATGTGAGAGCTTATGTTTCATGCATTGTCATTTACATTCATCTAATCAGAAATCTTGTTATGTATGACTTTTATGGTGCTTGTTGTAAAAAAGTTTACAAATTTAGCATGTGTGATTGAATAACAGTGTATTTAAATTAAATTCAAAGTTCAATTTGAGTGTGGTCCTACAAAATATTTTCAAATACTCTTCCAAGTTATGGGAACATATGTTGATATAAGTCACCTTAATACTTGAATTTATAGGATTCTAAATTTAGTCCCAAGTTTTCTATAACTGTCATTCATTTTAGTGCTTTTTCTACAGTGTTTTCCAACATGGGGGATTATTGTTTTCCTAAAGTGATGGGTAAAGTGAAGGAAATTTTAAAGTTGGAACTTGGGGACTAAAGTAGGAGTTTGTTTAGGTAGTGTATCAGATCTACGTGTATACATTTGCTTGGTGTAGGGATTTAGGACTTTGCACAAATAGAATCAAAGAATCTAGCATTTCATCACCCTTTTGGGCAAAAAGGGACTGGTCAATGTAAATAGTGGTTGAGGTTGAGATTCGTGTTAGGGAGAGATAAAAAGATGGTTCAAATACTGTTACTTTATCTGTGTTTTAAAGATTGCTTTTGATTCTTTATGGAGTTTTTTTGGTGTGTTGTTCCTTTGCATGCAGGATGTTTATGAGTAACAAAGAGAACAATAACAATGCAAGTGAGAGGATGCAGGATGGCCCTGCACTTCCCATGGTGCCTCCAACTCTTGAGCTGAAACCAAAGGACCCTTTCATGATTCATAAACACCAACTCCCATATGATGAATCATCCTCAAGGAACAACAATGAGTTTGGCCTTGTCACTTCTGATTCCTTGCTCAACCCTTCACACAAGAGAAGCTTTGGTTCATCATCTTCACAAAAGGATGATTCTGAGTCCCAACAACAACATTCCCTCAGGCACTTCATTGACGACTCTCCCAAACCACAGTCTCATCATCACCACCATCGTTCTTCTGTTTGGCCTGAACTTGACAACATGCAGTCAGATAGGACTCAGTTATCAATCTCCATACCAATATCTTCCTCAGATTTCATGTCATTCGCCACCTCCTCACCCTCTAATGAGAAACTCACATTGTCACCACTAAGGCTTTCAAGGGAGTTAGACCCCATTCAGATGGGGTTGGGAGTGGGAGTGGGAAGTGGTGCTCCCAATGAATCAAACACTAGGCAAGCCAATTGGATTCCAATCACTTGGGAGAGTTCTATGGGAGGTCCTCTTGGTGAGGTTTTGAACCTGAGTAGTAGTAATAACAACAGCAATGGAAGTGATCACTGTGGCAAGAACACTTCTGCTCTCAACCTCATGAAAGATGGGTGGGACAATAGTCCTCCTCTAGGGTCATCCCCTAATGGGGTGTTGCAAAAAACAGCATTTGGATCACTTTCCAATAGCAGTGCTGGAAGCAGTCCAAGGGCAGAGAACAACAACAACAACAAAGAAGGTGGTGCCAGTGTCACCACACTCTGCAATGCCTTGTGAAGTCCATTCCATACCAGAACAACAACAACAACAATTATGAAGAAGGCATGATGGAAAGAAGAAGAAGGAGAAGAGAAGAAAAGAACTTTGTTCTTTTGACTTTAATCATTAGTGAAGTTTATATATATTATAATATATAAATACATATGGTAATCTTAGAATTTGGAAATATGTGTTCTTGTTTATCAATACCTTTGCCTCATCATAATTTGGATGTGTAGGTAGGTTTTTGGTTTGCTTGACTTTGATTTGTTTCTTTCTATTCATGCATTTTGGCAAAGTTTGTATTCAACTGTAAGTGATGTTGGTTGGAGTGTGTGGACTTGGTTGTTTTTTAAGGAGATGATGATGATGATGATGGACAGGTTTTGAGGTCAAGTTGAGACCATGATTTTGCATGACTATAGTATGTATGTATGTGTATGTGTATGTGAATGATATGAGTAATTGGTAGGGGTCAGCACATGCACTTGGAAAAAGGCAACACAAGTTTTGTCGTGGTCTTAAATGGAATAGAGATTTCTGATTCCTGGTTTTGAAGTTTGAAGTGGCTTTTGTTGTTGTTATTCTTTAAGTTTGTTTGGGAATGAATTGGCGTTTGTGGAACGTGGACCACTCACTTGTGGTTGCCTTGCTTCTGTCCCTTTCACTTTAAGCTCTTTCAAGATCTTTTGGTTTCACGGGGTTGTACTACTCTGCATGTTTTAGCATGGAACATAGCTATTTCTAGCGTGCTTAATTTAGATCCACTTGGGGTCGAGACATGGGTTAAGATTTTTACTACAAAAATATATTCAAAAATAGAATTTAAATTCTTAAAAATTGTTTTTCTACAAACTTCTCTAGACAATGGCTTTGTTGATTTTAAAAACAAAATTTGTATTTATAGCAATTAATGTAGCTTGGTTAATTAAGACCATTTTTGTGTTAATATTCAAGGAACTATGGGCTAAGCTCAACCAAAATAAGATTTTATCTCATATTACATCAATAATAATGAATTTCATCCCTTAATATAAAATAATGTTCAATATATTCCAAAAATTAAATTAGATATTTTATAAATAAATTATTATTAAGAAAAAACTACTTAAATGTAAAGTCCAATAACTCGGCTATTTTTTTATTGGGTTACAATAACACCATAATATTTAATAAAATTATATCATTAACAGAAAATAAATCTACAAAAGTCTATATTAAAATTCATTCACAATTGATGTTAACATACTCTTTTAATCATCACACTTTTTTCTCTTATTATTTTCTCCCTTGAGTATAAGAACATCATTTTGAGTAGATCCTATTTGATATTGTGTTCATTAGATCACAAGACTTAATATAAGTATATCATTAATTAAATGATTTGACTATAGAAGTTCACACTCATACTAAGAAAACTTATATCTCAACTCCCTTTCTTAATATTCATAACTATTTTTTATTTTTCTTTATTTTATTTTTTATTTACTTAATGTAACAATTAGTAAATCTCTAGAGATCAATCTGGCATAAGTCAGGTGAAAATGGCCACCAAAATTTCTTCCTAAAGAGAACTTTTTTTTCCATATTGTCATTTTCGAACATTACATTGGAACATCATGTTCCAATGTATAGTATAATATAATATCTTATGTTATGGGTTAATATATGTCCATACTCCATGCCCATTTTTTGTTTCTTTATAGGGAGTAACTTGCCATTTGGTCACAGTTGAGCAAAAGTAAAATGAGGTACCAACTGGTCCATAAAACCTTTTCTCTTTCCCATCCCTCTGTCATTGAAACCATACATACTTTGCATTTGTGCATTCGGATATAAAGAAATTTCATACAAACAGTTATCCGATAAGGAGCACACTGTTCTTATTCTTGTTTATCTTTTAACATTTACATTATCAGAAAAGATAAGTTAAAATGGGATGAAAAGGGAAAGGAAGAAAAAGAAAATTATGGTGATTTTGCGAGTAGCTCATAGCACTCTATGTTCTCTTGGATTGTTCTATGGTTTTGAAACCATGTTGTATCCGAGGAACCAACAAGGAAAATGTCGGAATAGTTGTGTACTAAAAGTTAAGTGATTGGCATGTTTCTATGCAACAATCCTTTTTCAAAATCATGTATCATAAAAAGAAAGGTACTTTTTTTTTTCTATTTTTAGTACACTTTGAATGGTTTGGCCTTTTGTACTCAAATTGGCCACCATGTATAGATTACCCTGTGAATTCAATTATTGATTCATTGAGCTATTTAAAGACAAAATTAATTGCTTTTATTAAGTGCCTAGGGATTCATTTTTGTGAGTGGTTTAGATTGAATAAGTAAGTATATTTGGTTTTATTCAAAATGCCTTGAAACTTTATCTTACGATGTACACAAATTTCAAGTAGCAAGGAAAGAATTAGGAGGGATGGAAAGTATATATATATATATATATATATATATATATATATATATATATATATATATATATATATATATATATATATATATGTATATATATATATATATATGTATGTATATATATATATATATTACTTTCCATTGTTTCATTCGATTTATAAAATAGGAGGATATAAGGTTTAATGTGGTGTTTATAGGAAAAAGAAGTTCAAAAGTTAAAGAAGAAAAAAATAAGTTTTTCATTATAAAATAATTAAATTAACCTTGTTTTTCATATATCTCTTTCGTCTCATTGATATTTGTATTTCTTTAATATGCATGTTTTTTATTTTTATTTTTTAAATAATCTATTTTTTGTCAAATAACTTAAGAAACATGTATTGTTTTTCTTTCCCTTATTTCCCTAGATTAAAAGGAACACGTACACTAACTTTTTTTTTAGTGCGTATTTTCTGTTTGGTTCAACTTATTTTAAGAAATAATGATTTTGTAGTTTATACCAAAATTAGAAGAATGAGTATTTCTTTAAAAATAATCAAACGCAGACCAGCAATATTTTTAAAATACCGTGGATAGTAACTTCTAAGATGTGTTGAAAAAATCAATTTAAAATTAATAAATTTCTAAAAATAGCAATTTGTTTTATTTTGATCTTTAGTTATATTTTTTAATTACATCAAGTATGCATTTTATTTATTGTCATGTTCCTGCATGCAGATATTCGAATGGGCTCAAAACCCAAATACCAGCTAAGCAGGCTTCTTAGTGGACCATTGTTGCAGCCTTGGGCTTCAACTTGGTCCCAATACTCTCTGGCTTCTTTATTCTGCACCCATCATTTGAATGTGCACCTCCATGGGGTTGTGAAATGGCCAAATACCCCCAGGTCAATTTAAACCCTACCTTTTATTTCTCTCTCACCTTTCTTCTTCTTCCGCCACCGATGCACCCCTTTATTATTGTGATTCTGTGTGAGAATCTTTGTTGCAAGTCTTAAGAACTACCATTGATTCAATTGTATTCTTATTATTGGGAAACAGGTTTGTTTTTGTGTTTTCTTTTTTATTTTACCTAGTGTTAAAAGATTTTAGAATCATTAATTAAAAATGTATATGGATTGTACAATGTGAAAAACATTTGATGTTTTTCTTTTTATATTTTAGATTATGTAATTAAGAATGTAATGTAATTTTTTTTATAAAAAAATTAATATTAATGGAATGAGTTTACATTTAGCAAAGACATGGTTAGGACAAAAGGTCGATCATTTCAAGTCAAAACTAGACAAAGACCTATGACGCCAGTCCATAAAAGATATAAAAAATAAGTTGTCCGTACATCTGGTGTGGATGTGTTGCCAACAACTACAAGAGGACAATATAAGTCGTAAGGATTTGCTGACAATCCTTCTGATACGTCTTTGTTAGTCAGTTATGCTGACCATGTTGCCTTATGACTCTAGGAGAGTGAGGATTGAGGAGAATTGAAGTTAGTCTCGCACAAATGTAACTTAGGTAAATTTGGAATCCCTAATCCCTAAATTGAGTTTGTGATGCTTAACACCAAGTTCTTACTAGTGTGCAACATTAGTTATGAAACTGCTGACAATGGTCTCATTTCAACCTTTGTAAAAAGATGGCACTGCAACACCAACACTTTCCACCTCTTTGTGGGTGAGATGACTATTATGTTGGATGATGTGTCTTCTTTACTACATATCCTCATAGTGGGAGATTTTTTTTTATGTAACATTGGATTTCATATCAACTTCTTCAGTGTTGCTTGAGCTCCTTGGTGCGCAGAGTTTGGTGATGTCACGATAAAGTTGAGGCAATATCATGATGCTCATGTCAGACTGAATTGACTGTGTAAAGTGTATAAAAAGTGCATTGTCAACCAAAAATGAGAGTATGTAACTAAGATTTATTTGTTATACCTTATTGGAAGCACAATATTTGAAGATAAAAATGTTACATCTATTGATGTGTCATATTTACCTCTTTTCATTAATTTGAGGATGTGTGGATGGTATGCATGGGAGTATACGAACTCACCCACATGTTTAACTAGTTAGGGATGCTTCCTTTGACCAAACAACATAGTTAGGAAGTTATGTCACGCTTTCATAGCTAAAAAATATACATAATTTGAAAAGCTTACATTTATTTTTGGCAGAAGATATCAATAATGGTTTGTTCATGATGGAATTGACATGTATATATGAGCACTTCCTAGGAATGAGAACAAGAGATAGAAATCATACATATGAAGAGATTCTCCTCAGACATCACGTTACGTGACGAGATGTCATATCTCCATGATTGGTGTTACCCATATTAGGGTAATCTTGACTCCGTGCGATGACCATCATTCCAGTAGGTCATTTGAGTTGAAATACTTATTCTTGAGATAGATCCAGTTTGAGACACACTGATAATGTTATTTTTTAGCGTGTGTTACACTAGTATGAGTATGAGTAAACGGTTTTCCAGCCTCCCCCCACCCCCATTTGAAGATGGTGTGGTCACTGTTATTAATGATTGATTGATGCACTTTGCCGACCATCTTGTTATTGGTGTAACATTGACTTCACATTCATCAATATGTGCAATCAGATACATCTATTGGTTGAAATTAATATCACATTCGTACATACTTTCTGGACACACGAAGATTGACCATATGTATTATTATTTCGTCATTCACATAGTCTGAATGATGACAAGACATGAACGGGCTCATAACAAGAGTATGTTAGTCCAGTGAGTAATTTCTCTTGTTCTATGTCTATTATTATTTTATCGTGATATGTGTAATGTCACTTAAATGAATGTACAATATATTTAGAAAGATTATCGACATCCTATAATGCACGATCTACTGTGAACATGTGTCAACAAACACTCCAATATAAAATAAAACCCAAATTACATAGTTAGTCTATAACATCACAAATAAAGAAACCAGTTACACCTTATGCCCACATGTTATATAGGACACGCAACACATAGATAGTTTTCATATGTGCTTAGATTTTACATCTTAAAATTTGAAAATATATTATATTACAACTTCTAATAATTAATATTGGTATATTCTCATTTTTTTTTTGTGTCAAATGTGTTATGAGCTTACTGAATGTAAATATTGTCACTTTTAAAAGAAATTACTTTATATTGAAATTTTAATATTAAAAATTTACATTTGTTTAAAAGAAATTTATTTTGTTTAAGCAACTTACAAAGAATAATAAAAAACAATCATAAATTATTATTTCTTATCTTATGATACAGAAGAATACAATTAATCATAAATTATTATTTCTTATCTTATGATACAGAAGAATACAATTGTACAATCTAAACTAAAAAATCGTATTGTGATTATACAGTTAAAATACAATTTTTAAAGAGTGAAGTTGGAATTTCGTTGTATATCAGAGGTATAATTTCAAATTATGGCGGTACAGAATGCAATTGTCCAATACCCTTCGACCAAACTATAAGTGAGAATCTCAATATCCTTCATTAACCAACAGATCTATAAAAAATTAAAAGAAAATAAAAAAGCTATATTATTTATCTTATAAAATTAGTTTTGATAAACAAATTTATTATAAATATATAAATACTTAGTCTATGTTTCATTTGAATATTAATTTTTATTAGCATTAGGGAAATTAAATTTATAAAAATAAACTAACAATACTAATATAAATATTTTTTTATTTTAAAAATATTAAAATATAAAAAATTATATGATAAAATTTTAAACGTGACGTTTTTTTTAGATTTTTTATTTTTTTACTTTTGAAAAAGAAATGATATCCTTTAGGAATTTGCTAAGTTGATGAGCCACGTTTTGACAAACCACAATGTTCAACTCACCATACCTATTTGATGGTCAATCAATGTTTATATATATGTTTGACTTAAAAAACATTAATGTGAGAGATCATGATGTCTTTGTTAGGTTGGCATTTTATGTTCTAACCTATCTTCTTCAACACATAAGTGATAATGTTAAAAAAAAACAATATAAAATCATCCCCATAATCAAGATTATAGTCAACTAATCTATCTACACATATGTATATATTTGTAAAAAAAAAAAATATATCTTTTAGAGGGATTGAATACAAAATTATCTACTAAATACATTTTTTAGGAAAATCCAATTTTAGAGTATAATTATATAAATTTATAATAACTAGTGTTCTACTTAGTACAATATATCCACCCTTCAACTAAGGCTAGGTTTCCCTTTGCGAGTGGCTAGGAACTGATGAGCTTGTAACCATCAATAATGGCGAAGAGATTCTTCACCTAAGCACCATGAAAACACCTTCTCAACATCTATAGCAATGATTTCAATGCCACGACAAGCATTCTCCTCCATTAACAAGCTTGCATTCAAAATTAATATGAGAATTGAAATAGTATTGTAGAAACCATTTTGTATAAATGATCCACATGCATGCCCTAGTTAGTGACCACTTTCCCCACCAGTGGGTAGAATATCGCAACCAAAGACAGCCACACATGGTGGAATATTTACTGTTTCATCATGTAGCTTTGTACCTAAATATTGGAACGTGCACTATCTGATTAATTAGTCACATGCATGAATCCAAATTTTTTTAACATAGATCTTCTTCAGTATATTGAGTATGACAAGTGGAGAAATAATTAGGTCATTTTGAACTATTTATATCTACATAATTAACTGTTATTAATCATTTTATCTTAAATTATGGAAAATTTAAATACATGTTATTTAGAAATTGATTGGAATATACTTATGATTACTCGTAATTTGTTTTATATGTAAATCCCAACAAAATATTTATAGTGTATATTAGTCCATAGGCTTCCCTTAATACTGTAGTATATATGAGGCTAACCTAAAATAATTGGAAGGAAAATTCTTATTTAATTAAACAATAATAAGTATATTACATGAGAAAATTAAGATTTCAAAAATAGCAACTCACTCTAAGTTGTTCTTAAGATTTTGTTAGAACTAATAACCACTAGTATTTAGATAGAAATTTATTGAGTTTATCAACCAATCTCTCTAATAAACTAGAAGTTTACAAACAATCATCATCAAATTTGTAAACTAAGTAATTTCTTTATTTTTCAAAGGATAATGATTTAGTCATTAGGTTAAAAATTTGTTCTTCACTCTAATTTTAATCTAAAAGTTAAATTATTTCGCCATGTAATATGTTATTGTACATTTTTTTCATTAGTTATTTTTTTAGCTAATACTTAAAAGGTACGACATAATTGCTTAATTTTGTATTATATCTTTGAAAGTTTTTTTCATTAGAATGGTTTCCAAGATAAATCGACTAGTAGCTAGAAATAGGTAATTTTTAGTTTTCAATTCTTTCAATTTTATAGAAAAACTTCCATTTGAATGCTCCAATGATCCTAAGAACTATCAAATCAAAGAATTGTTGGCTGAAAAGCCTTAGAAAATATGGGAATTAAGATAATATAAAAGTTAAAGTTTTTTTTTTTTCTGACTTTTGATGACATTTATAACCGTTAGGAAACTATAAATATTTTGGAGAAAAATTATCCTATTGTTTGATTAAACAATTAAGCTTACTAGATAAACATAACATATAAAAAAGTTAAGATTTTAAAATTAATGTGATTCTAAAGTTGAATAGCAATTCACTCTAAACTGTTCCTAAAATTATTAAAATATGAAATTAATGACTAACAATCACTAATATTTAAATAAAAAATTATTGATTTATCAAATAATGATGAGAATGAGATGAGACAAATACAAGTTTGAATATACTTATATACTTGTTTTTGAAGAAAACAGTCGTCTAATTTATCGAAAAAAAAACATTGTTTTAGAAGTCATGACCTTAAAAATTCACCTAATTTTTTTATTTTTAATCACTTGAATAACCATGTGTATATTGAGTTATAAGAGTTTTAAAGGTGATAAAATTATTTTGACATCTATCTTATTTAAGCTTCAAATTATAACTTAAGCGAAAAAAATATTATCTTACTTAGATGACAAATGTGACACGAGTAATAATATGCTTTATACATGCAATGATTATTAATGTTTAAGCGACTGTAAAATAAAAAAACTAAAAAAATATCACAAACATACAATATTTATATAATAAAACTATCAATTTTAACCATTTACCATTTAATATTTTTGATAAAAATAACAATCCTATTATCAGTTTCACTTAACTAGAATATCTCAAACTAGTTATACTTCTCATTATCTATAATTAAGTGACAAGAAAAATATATTTCTAACACAACCTTCAACATTTCAATCTCAATAATACTAAATCAATTCCACAATGTTTAATAAAATTCCATCACATATGGATCAAAGCAATATAAAAAAATGTGGGTAATTGGTTCCCTTTCCTAGAGATAGCTTCATGCTTCAAGACCAAAACTTCCAGCTCCCAGAATACTGCAAACAGAAATATAGAATTCGAAAAAAAAAATGGAAAATCATAGGAATCGAAATATTACACTAGCTTAATACAACCTAATATTCCATGGCCAAAGTTGATTCAACTCTTAAAGACATGAATCTAACCAAATACAAGAGAAAAAAAAAATTAAACAAACTTACCTCTTTCAAAGTATGATAATTCAATCTATTTTCTTCTGTTGTCTTCTCAAAAACGAAATTTTATCTCAAAAAATATACAAAATTATCTTAAAGTTTATAAAATAAAATTGTATAATAAACTATTTAAATTTTTGAAAAAAAAAATTCATTATCCGTTTAATTTGAACTTAAAAAAAAAAAAGAGTCTTAGATGTTAGGAGAAAAATATAAGTTGTAGCTCAATAAAAGTTTAAATAGTAACACTTTGACATCAGGGCATAACATAGGTACGTGTAAATATATTTATAGATCTAGATTTAATGAGCATTTATATAATACAAACCATGAAAGGAAAGCAAATTGTATTGAATTTAAAACCATCGTCACAATTTTCCTTGATGAAGCAAACTACCTACTACACATGCAACATAGCTTACTCCAAAATAATCAACATCTTTCACTCTCATTCAATTTGAAAATTACTTTTTAACCAACCTTAAAGGCGTTTAAACAAAAATTACTATTAATTCAACAAAAATTTGCTCGTCCCCATTTGCGTATTAGTTAAAATAATACTATACATAACTGGGGTTTCAATTCTATCTAATAGAATTATTTTATAAAATTAAATTAAGTTTAAATCTAAAAGTTAAGAACAAATTTACCTATTTTTTTTTTATCAATTTTATCAAAATCCAAATTAAACAAATTGATGATAATGATTATTACTTATCAATTGGCTATCAATTTCGAGTTCGAACGTACTATTCTGCTTTTCTTCGAGACAAGTAATATTAGTGCACTTGATTATTTATTCCTTTGGTACCCCAAAGGAAAACAACAATTTTGGTACCCATTGGAGAAATTCAGGATCTAATCATTTTGGTATCCATTGAACTTGATATATTTTCGAAGTGTTCATGGTACTACTTCTGCTATTGATCGTTTGCATCGTAACGAAGCAAAATAGGGAAAGAAAAAACAGAGAAGATCCTAGATAATGATTACATATCCACAGCAAAATATATATAGATGCAAATGTTGGAGCAACCAAGAAAACAAAACATATATCGAATTATGATTTTAGTCTCATTTTATTTTTTAATCAGAATTTTGAATTTTTCTGAAGTTAAAAAATTGTAATTTTATTCAATTTTTTATTTTTATGTTCGTTTTATTTTATTTAAATTCCGTTGAACTTATATCTAACACTCATTTAAGATAATTTAATTAACTAACATAAAAAATAATACATATTTGCTAAAATTTGAAAATACAATTTAAAAAACAAATAATAATAATAATAATAAAAGAATCAAAGGGCAGACAAAAACATCAAAAATTATAATTTACACTATGAAATATAATAGAAAATATCCTAAATAGTAAATTGGCCTTTTATATTTTGAAGAAAACATAATGTTATATTATCTTATAAAGTGTTTCTAACAACATGTTATTAAAATAATAAAATAAAAATACATCAGTAAAAGACAATATAAAAAATAAGTTTAAAAATAGACAAAATGGGTCTCACATTCACCATGTAAATGTTATCCTAAAATCATACTTAGTAGTATGTTTGCAATCTTTTGATAACTACCTTAACACTTATATTAAAAGTGAATTTTGATTAATTTAAGTGGTCATATATTAACCAGCCCATAGTCATTAAAGTCAAAAAACATATTAAAATGAGATATTAGACAAGGATTATATATAACAATAATTGATTTATTTTTCTATCTAGTGTTCAAATTCAATAGTAAGAACGGGGAGATTTTTTTTTTTTCATAAAAAAATTATCATTTTGATTCATTCTTATAATTTTAAATATTTTAAAAAACAGTCATGAAATTCTTGTAAATCTAATAAATTGTTATGGGATAAATCTTATAAACTTAAATTAAAAAAAAAAAATCTTAATGATAAGGTTCCTTAAAAAATTTGTGATATATGAGAACATTCCCACTTGATTTTGGAAAGTCCATAAAACTTGTTGATGTTAAAACAGCGTTTTCCGCAAGTGGGTGGTAAATGGTAGAATTATTCTCGACGAAAACGAAGTGTGTTTTGGGTAAAAATTTTCAAACCAGAAACCGAAAATGTGACACAAAATCTTGGTAACGGTTAATTAACAAGAAAGCTCTTTTTCTACGCTTCCTAGTTCCAAGTTCCAATCATGATTCATGACGGGAACCTGTGTTGTGTGAAGTGCATACTTGTATCTTTTGTCTTCTCTCTGTAGATTAATCTACAAGCTATAACCCCTCTTCACCAGAACTTAGATTAGCCCTTATTATTAATCACAAACCACGTGATATAGCAACATAGCATAGCCCCTTTATTAATTAAGATCCTACACAACAAGGTACTACTACTTGTTCTACATTGCAACCTAAACAACTCCATCATCATCATCATCATCATCATCAATTCATCACCATTTCATCACCATGAAGCACCACATCGATTGCAACAGCAGCAGCTATAGTGGTGGCAATGATGAAGAGAACAACATAGTACATGTTCCTTTCTCTTGGGAACACAAGCCTGGTCTCTCTAAAGTCACTACTCATGGCCACAATGGCTCTAGCTTGGTGCTGCAGCCTCCTCCTTGTTCATCATCAGATCATAGACACAAAGTGGAGGAGGAGTCTCAGATTCTGTGTGCAGTGCAGACCTCCCTCAGAATCAGCTCCTTTCGGATGGAGACTCAGAAGGAGGAAGACCCTTTTGTTGAAGCTTACAAGAAATGCACTCAAAGCCCCTTTTTGCATCAACACAGCAGTAGGGTCCAAAAGAACATTAGATCTTGGCCTACCATAAGGAAGTATGTGAACATTCTTTCTTGCAAGCACTCCAATGATGCTTTGTAGTCACAAGGCTGTCTCTATACATATAAAAGTTTGCATGGTATCTTCAATTCTTTGTTTATCATATCTAGTCAGACAAGGTCGGCTGCATGAATCACATGATGTAAAGAATGTTTTATGTTATGCTATGCTATGATATCTCTCTTCACAAAACTTTCTCAATAGTCTTTCTTCAGGCCATTTAGGCTTTATTGTAATTTTTTTTTTGTGGAGGAGGGGGGTGTTTTTGTAAGTATCATATATGACAATTGAGGTGTCTTAGTTTTTTTTTTTTTTTTTATAGAAAAGGATTGGTGGAAATAAAACAAGGAAGCGAGAGCATAGTCTCTGACTAGTCTATAATTTTCTGCAACCTGATTCATATCACACGGCTAAAAACAGATTGTGCCCTTTTATCTTATTTAGAACAGTGGCCTGCTATGAGCATTTTTATGCATTTTTTTTTATAGAGACAGTTATGTTCTAGTTAGAAAGCTTGTGAGTGATGCAACTGTATAACCATGATTTGAGTTTAAAATCATTGATTAATTTGATCAGCTTTGAGTATGTTAATCTACACACTCATTGGTCTAGTCTTGTGCAACTTGATGCTTTTTGAAAACAATGTTTTGGCTAATATAGTAGATATTGAGGGGTGAGGACAGAGGAGGAACAAGTCAACCATCATGAGTTTGTCTTATACTCTTCTATCTTCTTGCAATTGTCTTCTTCTGAGTGATGTAAAACCCGTGTGAACTTGGTCTTCTTTGCCCAACTAGATCATGTGTCATTATTTTCCAAGTTAATTTCAAACCACAAAACTAAAATTTTCTATGCTTACGTTTTATGTGCTTGTCCATTGTCCATTGAGACTGTGCCATTAGACACACTATGTGATGGAAGTGGACCAAAAAAATCTATATATAAATTGTGATGGCCTCATCATAGAATAACACTCCCCCACCACCTCAGGTCCTCAAGCCACACATATAAACATAAGGGTCTTGTCATTATTCCATTAACAAAAAACTGAGAGAATGAGTCAACCAAAGGATCATTCTTCAGCAAGAAAGGTAACCTTCTCATGGGAAAAGAAGCCTGGTGTCTCCAAAGTAACAAGTACACCTCCTGCTGAAACTCTCATCCCAAAAGAGCAAGAGTTTTTGGCCAAGTTGCCACCCCCTCCTTGCACACCAGAAGAAGGCACTCACAAAAACCATGTTCTTAATTTCCAAATCCCGCTTCCTCCTTGTGCTTTTCAGCCTCCTTATTATAGAACTTCCTCCAAGAGGGGTCTCTTTGTTCAGGACAAAGACCCTTTTCTAGCAGCTTTCAAAGAGTGCACCAAGAATCAGAAAAGTGCCAAGGTGAACAAAAAGTCGATCAAAGATGGAATTGAGTCCAGGGTAAGGAAGAGCATGTCCTTCTTCTCATGTACCAGATCTTGCACTGTTCATGACACCAATTTGCTCAGGATCTCTCATCTAGATGATGATTGATATATCATAACTTGTTAACTTGGTGTTATGTTAGGGTGATTCCTGCAGAACTTAGAAGTCAAAGTATAGTATAATAGATGTGTGAAGAATAATCAAAGTGAGAAAATATTTCTGCTGCTGTTATGTATGCTGTCTGTTTATGATTAAGTGTTTGATGGTTTGCTGAATCTTATGCTATGTATGGATAGCCATTGTTGACTTAGAAAATCAAAGGCAGAAATGTATGACTTTGCAAAAAGACTAGTTATTTCTAAGTACTACTATGTTGTAGCCATACCTTATGTTAAAAATTTATTTATGAAACTTGTGTATAGCTGTATTTTATAACCTGCTATGGCTTATTTCACAGTTCATATAATGATGCTTTTATCTACCTAGGAATTGAACAGGTTAGAGAACTTCATTAAAATTAAAGGCTAGTAACATGAGTTGGTTCTTGAGTGGCCAGTATTGTAGATAAAGTATGATTATTGATATATTGACCAAAAGAAGTTATTGGAATGAATGACCAATACAGGGTAAGAAAATAAATTTAAAAATTCAAATCATAACCTACAATAAAGTTCTTTTTTTTAATAAGTTATTAATTTAAATCATTATATGAAAATAGTGTGAAGTTTAAGTTTAATGAATGAATTAATCATTTATAAAGAAACATAATATTTTGGTGAAATTTTGTTATATGGAACCATTTGACTAAATAATATTTTTATATTAGAAAGTCAATCTGAATAATTTTCAAAATAAGAAATTATGATGAATTATTTTATTCTAAAAATTGAAAACTTTTGATAAGAATAAACTAAAATGATATTTTTAAAATGAAGACATTGCGAGATGTGCATATAAAAAGGCATATTCCACTAAAGATATTAAATATAAAATATTTAATTCTTTTTCAAATACATTCTCTAAAATATTATTGATATTTCTTGATACTGTGGTTATCCTTGAAACCGTCGAATTTTGTACGGAATTGCGTACTACCTACGTCAAATAATAGATTAAACAAATTTTATCATTTTTATATATCAATGTAAATAATATAAATATTTAATTCATTATTTTATAAGTTATGCAAAAAAATGTCATTGTTTTGGATTTTTAATTAAAAATATAAAAACTAGTAATTTTGTTTTAATCTACGGGTAATCAACTATGCTCGATAGGTAGTAACCTCTTTTAACTAATTCATTATCAATCAAAATTAAGGACTAAATCAAGTATTAAAAAACTATTTATTTTTCTAATCAAAATTAAGGACTAAATCAGGTATTACAAATCTATTTATTTTTCTAATGGGAGTGCATCATGGCTTCACCCTGGCTTCTTCAAAGAAAAAAGTACTAAAAATATTTTGTTAATTGCGATTTTTACTTCCTTAATAAACAAATTTTGAGTGAAAATTTAACATATTTTTTCATGGTTATACTTTTTTTTTATCTCAATTTAGTTGAAATTGTTGTACTTAAGTAAATTAGTTAAGAAGTATAGTTTATACTGTTTGTATTTAAGTTAGTGTGGTCTAACAATTTATTACATATATTTAAGTAAATTTAACATATTTTTACTTAAGCTAGTGTGGTCTAACAATTTATTACACTTAGTATCCTAAATTACTTATTTAATTTATTTTTACTTTAAATATAACAGTTAGAATAAGATCTTATGATTTGATTCATATAACTAAGTTTATATTTTTAAAGTTTAAAACATATTAGAATTTTAGTGCTTTATCCTTATAAAGTAACAATGAAAAATAAATCAATTGTTACTTAATAGGCAATATAAATGAGTAAAATGAAATAATGATTAGAAAGTTTTTAAACTTTTCTTTAACTTATAAATATATTCTACATAATAATTTTGAGGATTTTTAAAAAATTATCTACACAAATTTTGTGAAATAGTTGGTAAAATATAATATAAATGAAAAAATTGCATGCATATATAAAGTTTAAAATGAAAATAATTAAAATAGCATGTAATAATAAAATTATATATATATATATATATATATAAAGTAATGACAAAGAAGTATTATAACTTGCTCAACACGCTTTAAATAAATAAATAAATATTAATATAATATAAAAAAATCTATAATATATTCTTATTCGTCTTCCTTATTCAATTTTTTCCTTCTCTTTTTTTTTTCTTTTTTTATCTCTTTTTTTTTTATTGTCGTTTTTTCAAACAGTTCATCACTCTTAGATGTTATATTTGAAGTTATCAAATATATGAAACATATGTTATTAAATAATAGATAATTAACTCTGCCACTTCTGACACTTTCCTCTCAGTTTCATTAAGTAAAGATAAGGATGAATGAGATTAAATCATTTTTATATTAATTTTAATGAAATTGTGTGTATGTATTAATTTTCTATTTATTTTGAATTATATACTCTTTTACTTCATTTATTTTTTTCTATTATTTAACCTATTTTCAATAGTACATTAATCATCTCCCTTTTTTATTTTTGTATTTTCATTATTTAATTTATTTTTCTTCACATTTTATATTTCTGATATTTAATTTACTTTGGTCATTTTTGTCATTATTTTGTTTTTTTTATTTATTTTCCTTCCAATCATGTCATAAAATCAATTAAATTGGAAAACACTTTGTCTTTGGTGACTTTTCTTATACATTTTTTGAAACAAATTTGTAACCAAACGACATGTAAATGTGATTATCTCTAAGCATCATGTCGCCTATTTTCTAGTTTTTTAACCCTTCTCCAATCTACACTCAACCTTCTTTAATATTTTAACAATTCAACCTTAAATTTATCCATGTAAACTTTACAACAATACTTATTTTTTCACAATCCTTTCAACTTCCTTCCCACTTGTTTGATGATTACCATGTCTTTTGCAAATTCATAAAAAAAAAATAATTTATGTAGGAGAACAAATTTCAAGATTAATATATACTATAATGTAATGTTTATAAACCTCTTCGAGGTTTCAAGGTTGGTAGTTATTCTCATTATTAGCAAAATCACATCTATAAAATCACACTTTTTCCATAGTCACAATGGGAAACCCATTTTCTTGCACCTTTTTTATGGATAAATTTTGAGAATGAGCTAATTAATGAATATAAAAAGCACCTTGATCTCTTAGTTTGAAAATGAACCCTAATTGTTTTATGTGCATCCGTTTTTAATTCACTTCCACTAGAGTGAAATGATTACAAGGATAATTTTCTCACTTAAGAAAATTAATTATAACAACTTAAGAAACGTAGTAAGAAAAAAAAAATTACATAAAAGAGTTTTCTGAAGTTACTAAGACTTTTTTTTGAACATGCTTTAACAATTAAAGAATTAATCCTTTTATAAATATTAATGAAAACAAATGCGAATAAATGTATGTGTCGTTATTTTTTATCATAATTATTAAAATAAATTATTTGATTAAATTTTATAGAAAAGTATATTCATAAAAATAATTATGAAATAAATAATTTTCATAATTTTATTATAATTTTTTATTATAAATAATTAATTAAATTTTAAAAAGTAGTTACAATATAAATAATAAAATAATAAAATAAATTATATTGATATTTATAAAGTTATAGATTACAGATATAAATTAATATATCTAAAATAAAAATATAGTTTAATGTTTATTTATTTTTTAAAATTTGTCTTTTTAGGATTATTTTCTCTTAGCTTTTGTTTGTATTAGAAAATAAATTTGAGATATTATATTAAAGTTGATTTGATTTGATATGAAAGTGTATAAAAAATTGAGTTATTTGAATTAGGAAAAAATGATAAAAAATAAAAAAATTATAAAAGTTTATGACTCATAAAATATTTTTCTAATAGATAAAATTATAATTAAAATAAATTTAATATTAAATATAATTAATTTATTGTTGTGTTGATAAATTATTATTATTTTTAATTGATCAAAATTATAAAAATATGAATTATTTAAAATACAAACAAAAATAAAAATTAAATAATTATTATTAATAAAAACATTATTTTATAAATTTATTTTGATTATTATTATATTTTTAATTTTATTATTATTATTTTTATTATCATTTTATGATTTTATTTTATTATTATAATTATTATTTATAATTTTATTATGATATTTAGCTCTTAAATTAATACTATCAGTGTTTCATTTTCATAACTATCTCTGTTTTATTATTATTTTATAAATTTATTTATTAATATTTTATTATTATTATTATATAATTTTATTAAATTTATTATTTTTTTAATAATAATAATAATTATTTTTATTAGTTAAATTATATAATTATTATATTTATTTAATTATAATATAAATAAAAATATTAACAAATTAACAATAAAAATTAATTACATAAAAAAAACACTTCCCACACAAATCTTCCGCTTGCAAAGAAAAAATCTACCTAAATTTGCATCTTTTATTAATAATTTATTTTTTTGTTTTTTTTTTGTTTCACTCCAAATCGTCTCTTCCCTCCTTTATGTGCACATCGGTTTTTTAGAAAAAAGACACTATTACTGAGTGGTTTTTTCCGGTTATGTTGAGTCCTTGCAATCCTCTTAAACCCTAATCGTCC
>Ga0209489_104511_pt1 | contig 25527 bp, 18 predicted proteins | sample SiratrowhiteBW_FD_187527 | JGI IMG/M metagenome (GOLD analysis project Ga0209489, IMG submission 187527) | Root nodule microbial communities of legume samples collected from California, USA - Siratro white BW (SPAdes) (version 2) | ecosystem: Host-associated > Plants > Roots > Nodule | place...
ATATATATATATATATATATATATATATATATATATATATATATATATATATATATATATATATATATATATATATATAAACATATACTACTAATATAAATTTCATAAAAAATTTACATAATACTATGTTTTATCTAATAAAGAATTTACATAACAAAACAATTATAATACACAATTACATTTCATAAAAATGTACATATTTAAAATTGAACAAAAACGGATAACAAATTTCTAGATCTGTCTTAAGATTTCCTCCAGAACCTCTGTCTTCATGTATGTACCATTTATTTAAGCAACTTAACAATAACCATATTTATTTGGTGTGTTCCAAGAGAATCTTTCTCATATCAATTATATCATATCACTATCATTTTTATGCATAACAAAATTTCAAGAAATATAAACACAATTAGGACAATAAATAAATAATAATAAATAAATATATTGTAAAAGATTTGTAGTACACCTGTTCACCTAAAGACTGAAACCTCACTCAATTCAAAATTTATATCAAAATTAAATTTTAATTGGGTCCTAAGTGTGCAAAAAACTCTACTTCAAATTTTCATTAGCTAATATCTAATTTAAGTGACTCAAATTATTAGTGGAGTACAAAAATATTTGTTATACCCTCAAATTTTTACTTACTACAAGCTTCTAACTCTAAAAAAAGCAAATTATCAATAAAAATAAGTTTTAAGAGTTAGTTGAGAAAAATAAAATTCTCAACTACTAAACTAATAAAAGTATGAGAATAGGAGAAATTATAAAGTGCGATTGAACTTATTGTTTTAGAAACCATTCGAATAAATATGTTCCCTAACTTGTCGCACGCAAAAAAATAAAAAAATGAAAAGATAAATTGGGCTTGTGCCAAGTTGTGATAGATTTCACTTAACTAAACAGTATACTGCATATCAATTTCAACGTTTTGTTTGTAACAACAATTTTTACTGTTGAACTGATATACTTACATGCGTGAGAACAAAAATATTATTGAAGAAATAAGGTGATAACTGGACATTAAATTTTGGAGATTTATTAAGGATCCTATATGTATCATTTATCTTTTTTTTTTTATGGTTAAAATTATTGTAGTTTTCTTATATCTCTTCGGCCACTTCATTGAAAACTGTTTTGGCGAGCTTTTCTTACCAAATATTTTACTTATAAAAATTTCTTAAAATCAATTAAAATACATTTAAATATTTACCATTCTAAGTAAAACGTATCATCTTAAATATTTAATATAGATAACTAACTTGTGTATTTTACGGGCAACCTCAACCTCACTATATGTTGTAAATAAAACATACATGTTTATTTATCTTCTTTTGAAAAGTTTTGAAATGATAGAAAAACAATCTATCAACATTTTTAGACGCTAATGAAAGATAGAGAAATATAAGTGTGATCAATGATCCGTTTAAAAAAAAATGAATGAATTGTTTGATGTAGAAAAGTGCTCCTATATTATTAATCTAAATTATAAAACATTACAAAAATAAAGAAAAAGAAACACAGGCCTATCTGGTCCCAAAATTTGACCTTTTTCAATGGTAGGAGCAACATGGCCTCACACGTTCAGAACATGTTTAAAAATAATTCTCCCCAAGCATTTATGTGAAAAAAAATTAAAATAATTTTTTCTATAACTTAAAATCATGAATAAACTATTTTGTAAAAATCCTTTCATGAACTTTTATATAAATTAGTTTTAATTAGTAAAAAATTATTTCATGTTTTTAAAAAATTTGCGGAAAAGTTCTTCCAATTATGTTTTTCAGCTAGTAGGTTTTACACGTGGCATAAGAAGCAAGGAAAATTGCATTTCAATTTCGACATTGTAAAGGCAAAAATTTTCTCTGCACCCTGTTACTTATGACCTGTAACCCATCACTTCTAAAAAATCTTAAAGTACTTTTTCAGAAAAAATACGTTTAAGAAAATACTTTTCGAAAATAAATTTTGAACAGTTTTTTCTAGAATATAAAATTTATTTTGGAAAACATTTTTTGAAATATATTTTTGAAAAATATTTTCTAGAACATAAAATTTATATTTTAGAAAATATTTTTCAAAATGTATTTCCAGAAATTATTTTTCAAAACTTAAATTTATATTTCGAAAAATATTTTTTAAAAAATATTTTTTAAAAGTCAATGATAAAAATATTTTTTTTTTTAATTTTTGCGTCTATATGTACGTCATGATGGTGTTGCAGGAAGCTTTTGCCCATTATAAACCTTCACATGATTTTACTGGACTGGGCTATTTTCCTTATGTAGGGCCCAAAAGAAAGAGTCCATCATCTGTTGCAATGTCTGTTAGCAAAACATTTTAAACCCAAAGGAGCCGAAATAAAAGATTACCACATTTTTGTAAGATTCTAGAATAGTATAGCCCTATGGCTTTTTCAGGCAATGAATGTGGAAACTGTTATTTTATCGTTCTTTGGAGCTGTTATGCAAGTGCAAGAATCACAGATTTTTGAGTGAAATTAATCAGAGGTTGGGCTTTGTCAGTGGGAAGTGATACTCAACACCACCTGAATAAAGTGGAGTTTTCATTGGGCATATACCTCTACTATTTGACTACTTTATTTTGGTCTTGGGAAAATGAAAAGGAACGTAGGAAAAGAACAAGTTTGATGCCATACACTATAACACAGGATTATAATGACCTTAAATAATTTTGGTGTAACATGTAATCAAATTTAAACTCAAAAAAACTATAAAGAATATGTAATAATATGATTCAGAACTATAAAAATGAACGGCGAATTCGGCCTTAAGCAAAGAATCTTCTTTATACTTTGTCTAGAAGAAAAATAAATGTAGCATGGCATCTAAAAATTCTTCCACACTCCTCTTGTGTTTTCTCTACAGAACAAGACATCAAAAGAAAGGCATTGCATGGTAAACTTGATTCTCTTTTGGACGCTACAAATTCACCACATGGTTATGTTACATTAGAACACCCAATTGAAATTCAAGCTTGTAGTTGCAGCATGAATAATTTGGAGTGACTATAGTGGTAAGTGGAAGTAGAAAGTGAAAAAAATGTCATCAACAGGGAGGGATCACAGGATTGTGCGCAGAATGGCAAGCTTTCCTCGAAGCATAATGGAGGGTATTTCAAGGGCAATGGAGGATGGTATAGGATTTATGGGAAGAGGAAGAGGAAGAAGAAGAAATCAACATGCTAATTTTCCTTTCCAGGCTCAAGAAAATGTTTCACAATCACATGATCAAGTAGAGTTTCAAGAGGAATGGAGTTTTCTAGAGAGTTTTGAGCAGCAATATGGCACCAAACACCCTTTCTTTTATGCTTGCCGTCTCGGGGAAGCCATGAAGTTAGCAGAACAAGATCACAAGTTCTTGTTCATGTACCTCCACTCACCTGACCACCCTTTTGCAAACGTTTTCTGCAAGGAAACACTGTGTTCGGAGCCAGTGATTCAGTTTCTTGACGTGAATTTTGTCTGCTGGGGAGGACTTGCATACAGAGGAGAGGGCTTGCAAATGGTTGCAACGCTAAGCCCTGACACCTTTCCCTGCTGTGCTGTCATAGCCCCTGCTCCTGGTGAAAGCATAGCAGTTCTGCAACAGGTTGGTTCAATTTCGAGAAACAAATTTACGCCTTTTGTATGGATCATGCTTTATGCCTCAAAATGCAAGATGCTTTAAAGAAATTGGCTAAGTTAGTTATTGCTTGTGTTGTTGTATTTGCTTTACATTTCTTACTTTACTTGATCAAGTACTTGTGTATATTATGTTGTTGCATTGATTGTGATGAAAATATGTTGATCCATGACTTCATCATTAGTTATATTATAGCCTGTTTTATACACAATTTATTTTTGGTTTTCAGCTAGAAGGACCCCTTTCACCGGCTGAGCTAGTGGGGATTCTACAAAGAACATTGGAAGAACAAGGGGTGGCTTTCGGAAGTGCTAAAGCTAAGCAGGAAGAAAAGATTCGAGCAGATCGTAGGCTTAGAGAAGAACAGGATGCTGCATATCTTGCAGCTTTGCAAATTGACAAGGTGTATACCTCTCCACACTTCATATTTGAACTACCAATTTAAGCTTAATCTAAATATATTAAGTGTTATTTGTTTCCTAAAAACAATGATTAACTAACACTCTGCCAAATATAGGAAAAAGACAAACTCAATAATTTACCTTCAAGAGAGGGAGTTCAGAAGCAAGTGGAAGCTCACAGCACCAAAAATTATAGGAAACCGAAGAACAATTCTATCAATGTCACTAAACAGAACAGCAGAGTGAATGCGTCCACTAAGGGAGTTGCAAGTAAAGGAATAGAGTCTCAACCCACGCAGGTACAGGTACTTGAGTACTACACAACAAAGTTAGAAGCATGTCAAGTTTAACTTATGTCGAAGTTCACTTTGTGTGTAAATTTTATGTTGCAGATACTCATAAGGTTTCCAAACGGGGAAAGAAGAGAGCACAGTTTCCTTTGCACAGACAAAATCCAATCCATTTTCTCATACATCGATTCATTAGGATTGGCAGGGATTGGAAACTACAGATTGATATCAAACTTCCCAAGAAAAGCTTATGGTGTTGACCAAATGAGAATGACTCTCAAAGAGGCTGGCTTGTATCCCAAAGCTAGTGTATTCCTGGAGCCTCTAGGACCTAGAGTCCCATAACCCCATTTAAGATGCACAAGTATGCTATTTACCAACATCAAATTTGAATTTGGATTAATCAAAATGAGAGCGAAAAAGTTATTATGTGGACTTCACTTCAGCTCTTAAATTGATTTGAGATTTGAGTGCATCTCCAACACAATTTTTGGACTTCATTTAGATTATCATTTCAAGACCATTTTTAAGTTGTTCTGGTTTACAGGAAACGCATAATTACTCCGCCGAATTCAAATTCTGATTGCATGGATACCTTATTCTTTTCTTCATTTCTTTCCTTCATCTGGCAAAACCAAGTGCATAAATACTTTCATCATTTAGCAATTAGGCTATTCCTTTGAAATCCTCTCTAAATAACATGTTTTAGAATCGCTCTAACTAATACTGTTACATGTGTTATATACCCTTGTCAGTATCTTTCATTTAGATGAATCTACATTTTGGTTATATTTAGCATAATTCCATTATATTCCTTGGATAAAACATAAACATGAATTTTTTTTAATAATTTATTTTATATTTATGGTAATAATAATAATTTTATTTGTTTTTTTTTTTCCTTTAGTGTACCACATTCAACACAAAACACACAATTCAATTCACGAGCTCTAAATTCCAAATTTTGAAATCAATCAACAGTAAACTAAAATATAATTTCGTGAAATTACTTCAGAAGTAGAACTATTACATGTTTTCTGTTTGTTTTGGGTATTCCTTCGGTGTGGTACACATAAAGTTCTTAATATGTCTAAATAGGACAACATATTAAATAATATGTGTTGTCCTATTTAAGGAAATTCCAAAACATGTTAGTCAAGGAAGACACAAGGAATTATTTAATAATTGTCATATATTTATTTGTGATTATCGACCTTATTAACTTATTCACAACTATGACTTCCAACTTTCCATAAACAAGTATCAAGTTAAGAAATGAAAAATGTTTGACAATATACAGAAGATTAAGGTTAAATGTAATGAAAATGAAAAAAAAAAACATTAAGATATATAAATGACGTGGAGTGTATTTTGTATTTGAATGACTGAAGTGAAACTTCTTAAAGAAAAAAAAGAAGAAGAAAACAATTAAGTAGAAGATGACCACTAAGAAAACTTCAATACATTGATTTACTTCATCAACTATTTTAATAATGAATTTTACATTTTTTAATGATTATTATGACAATTATTTTGAAATAATATATCTAAGTATATGTTATTTCATTAATAAATAATTACAAAATATACATCGTAAGAGTATAATAATAGACATTATTTTCAAAAAATTTAATTGTCATGACAAATACATATTAATGAAACAGTGATCTTCTTCCAACACATGAAAAAGAAAAACAGGGTGAGTTTTATCGTGTTTGTATGTTTAAAAATTATTACTTTTTTTTTTCGTAGATTATAAAATAATAAATATGCCAATACCTTCCCAGGATTAAAGCACGGAAGCAATCTCCAAAGAAAAAAGATTTGAAAGTTGGGGAGTGTCGTGATCGTAGCCACTTCAGTAGCAGTTTATGAGTTTTCCAAATTCCATCAGATAATTTCGGATCAAACTACACCAACTTTACATCCAGCTCAGGTAAATTCATCTTCTATTATGCACTCAGTAGTAGCTACAACTAGTGAAGTAGATCTCATCTCAGCCAAAATACGCGTTTTTCTTAACCCGATTAAAAGGGGTTTTCCTATGACTATCACATCATTTTTCTAATGGAAGTCCCCAAATCCCCTTCCAAATACAAACGAATTGCCAAACACAAATGGCTCATAAAATTCGGTTTAGTCATTTTGGTGATGCTGCTATTGTTTCTGGGTTTTTATCTCGAGTCAGAAACCGGCAAACTCAATGCGTCGTCGTATTACACCGTGGTTGTGGATTGTGGAAGCACTGGGACACGGGTGAATGTGTATGAGTGGATGGTAGGGGTGAAAGGAATCAACAAAGGGAACTTGCCAGTGTTGCTGCACTCCTATCCTGATAATTCAACCAGGAGGAGCTCACTTTGGAAAAGTTCTTGTCAATATCACTGTATGCAAACTGAACCGGGGTTACACAACTTTGTTAATGATTCTTTAGGAGTGAGACAGGCTTTGGAGCCCTTGATTGTGTGGGCGGAGCAAGTGGTGCCGCGGGAAATGCGCAGGGATACTCCTGCTTTTGTCTTGGCTACTGCTGGGTTAAGGGGGCTCCCCAGGGAGGACTCTGATAGGGTCTTGGGAGATATTGAGGCTGTTATGAAAGGTCATAGCTTTATGGTGAGCAAGCGCTGGATAAGGGTTTTGAGTGGGAAGGAGGAAGCTTATTATGGCTGGGTGGCTTTGAACTACAAATTGGGCACCTTTGATGATAGCTATCCCAAGGCTCCCACTTTGGGACTTCTTGATATTGGTGGCTCATCATTGCAGATTGTTGCAGAGATAGATGGTGCTGGTGATGATGTGCATGTGATGAGGTCAAGGCTCAGATCAATGGAGCATCGGATTATGGCATATTCATTGCCTGCATTTGGCCTAAATGAAGCGTTTGATAGGACAGTTCTTATGCTCAGAAACAAGCAAAGTGAGGAAAGAACTGCCAGTATCTCTGAGATCAGACATCCTTGTCTGGTATCAACTTATGTACAAAACTATACATGCCATTCTTGCCCTGGATTGGCTTCCATTTATGAGAAAAATGACAGCCAACACCAGGAAAGTGAACTTTATTCTTTACGTCTTACCGGAGAACCTGACTGGGAGCAATGCAAAGAACTAGCTATTGCTGCCGCCATGAACTCGACTGATTCCAAAGTGTCACATCTGACAGTTAGCAAAAATTGCCAAGCTAGTTCGGTTTCTGGCATTGGTACGGGTATAATGATTTGTTTGCATTGTAGTTTTCTTATTTTATCAATTCACGCCTTATGATTTTTATAAAATTTCCTCTTGGCCTTCTTGAAGTCTGTAGAATATATATGTTAATTGAAAATTATAATAATTTCAGAATGGCAAATTTTACCGGTTGGTTTGGTATGTGCCCGGTGGCTATATGTATTTACTTTCATTTTCTCAACCTCTCACCTATTTGTAAAATCATCAAAATGAAAAATAGATCAAACAATAAGGAAACACATCCCATCCCCTCTATGATCATACAGAAAAATTTACTTGTTGATTGTGTGAAACTATATCACTTTTGATGACTAAGGTTGGCATGCAGTCCACCTTTTCTTTATGGTATTGCTGACATTGCACAGCCCTAGCTCCCTGATAACATGGAAGAAGGGGTGCTGTTAAAAGTTCTGTTTCTATTATGTGCTGCTAGGAACTTACTGTGTTTCATTACGTACCTTGCAGGCACTGATATAGTTAATTTAACAGCTGTTGCACACCCAATCAAGTTCCATGCTTTATCTGGATTCTTTTTTGTCTACAATAAGCTAAATTTGGGCCCAAGAACCAACGTTACAATGGTTTGGGAGTCAGGCAAACAAATATGTTCAAATTTATGGTCTGGTTTAAGCAGTGTTTCTGATAATCCAAATTATGCTGGACAATTTTGTTTCCAGGTGGCTTATATGGCATCATTGATTGATTATGGTCTGTGTCTTGGGGATGTTGAAATGGTATTTGGCCCAGGTGACATTTCGTGGACTTTAGGAGCTGCATTGATTGAAGGGAAATTTTTTTGGTTAAACAGAACAAGCCACAAAGGCCATGTTATTATTTCAACTTTAAAGAATGTCAAGGTTACGTCTTCTCCTACTGTTCTCTTTGCTGTACTCGTATTACTTTTTTTGATTGTTTATTGTAGTCAAATTAAGCTACCAATGCCAAGTAGAAGGGTTTCTGCTCCTGGCTCGTCTTTGCCATCTTATACTCATGTAAGACGTCGATCTAACTAATATATTTCAGCATTTTTGTATGTGTCCTTTGCATAATTCATTTTTGAAGAATAACATGATATTGAAAGTTTTAGAAATCAATGTTTATTTGCTTCCTCAATTTTTAAAACTGACTTTAATAGGAGTAAACGAACTTTTGTCCCCAATGTTTTGGTACCAATTGCACAATATCGCTGTTAAAAAAAAAAAACCAATTGCACAATATTAATGAAAAATAGTTGAGGGATTGTCATGTATTTGCAGTTACATTTTCAATTGATGTAACCTGAAGTATTTTATGTACCTAAAGTCATCCAAGTCTTATTTGGGCAATTCTGAAATTAAGAATACGGCTTGAGAAGTCCAAAACATGTTCTCAATATGAACATTTGTCTATGATTCAGTGCTTGTACAGTCTTAACATTTGATATTAATGACTTATCTTGCTTGTATAAATTATTGTTTGATCATCAAAAGTAGAAGAAATCAGTATAATATAATTTGTAGTATAAATATAATTGCTATAAACATTCTAAGTTCCTTTAATTGATATTTCTTTTGCCCACTCTTTTTCTTTTCTTGATTTTTATGGGTCACCTGATGCATCGAGCGACTAAGATAACGAAAGATAGCTTTCACTGGCTGCTATCTCCTTTGGCCTCTAGACTGACTAGTTAAAATTTTTCGGGCGAAGAAATTTATATTAAAACAGTAGCATTGATAGCATAAGATATGCTATGAGTACAGGGCATAAACCCACCCAAGAATTATGAGGTGCTTACATGTTCCTGTTCACTACCATCATATATTACCAAAGACAAACCCCTCCCCTAATGTTATGTGGAAGAGAGAAAAACGAAGAAACTTGCGCTTTGTAATATGTTGACTGTAGTTGAAGCCATTTAGCTATAAATATAAATTCATGACGATTTTTGTGAAGGAATGCTACTACCAGTTTTTTCTACACGCTTTCTTTTATTTAGCAAAATTCACAGGCATCTCATCATTATATGATGTAGGTCCCTCGCTTTATTTGATAGGTGACACTCCCATGGACATGTGTGTTGAAAAGAGCATGCTTAGTGTTTCTCTTTTATTGTAATGCTTCTTGTTTGATTTAGTACTTTTTATTGTTTGTTGCATTTGATTCCAATTTTTCTTGTTAGTGAAGTTCCCCTGGCCACACTTATTTATAAATCTGGGGAAAGGAGTGTTGTGCCTCATGCAGAATTGAATTAACCCCTGAACCCTTACGAGGCAACATATTATACTCATTGAGGGAAAATTTAGTCTTCCTATGGCTACTTGAAGTTTGGACCTTTTATTATTTTCTTCTTCCAACCCTATCATTAACATTGAATTTAAGTAGGAATAAGTTTTCACAAACTAGGACAATATAAGAGAGACATAATTGCAGCGACCTAAGTTGTAAAAAACCAGAGTCTCATGTCGCTCTTTTAAAACATTCCAAAAAGCATCATCCTGGAGAAATCTTTTCGTTCGTGTCGCATATTCTCAAAACATAATTGAGATTGGGAGTCGGCAAAACTAGATCACCTCCTTGAGAAACACCTTCAACTTGATCGACCTACTGGTACGATTTTGTTTATCACAAGAAATTAATCTCACTTTATAAACTTCTTAACACTAAAGACTATGCCTAAATTATGGTCTAATTCTCTTACGGGCTTGGTTGGGTTGGTTTAAAATATTTTAAAAGATTGGTTTTAGTTAATTATTTAAACTAGACTAACTCAATCCAACCTGATTATGTTCAGTTGACTACACAGATTCATATTGTTACTATGTTACAAATGGGTTTGCATAGTTTGGAGCTTCTGATGTCAATGCCATGATCCATGATATTACATCATGATTATCTATATTGTAGCAGGTCAATTTTCGTACGGTAATTTTCTCTTAAAACATTCTCCTCTTCAGAAAATTTGGCTTTGTTGTATACTGACTTAAAAATCAGCATGACCCACCATCCCTCGAAGAACATGCAGACAACCCATTTGCAGGTTACTAAGTTCCAGTGTCCTTGTCCATGCTACACTAACCTGACTTCTCATGTTTCGTCGTCTGTTCCTCTACCTTTTCTCTCAAAGTTTCCACCTTGGTACGCTTCTCGTCAACAGGGTCCCTGGTGATCAAGGTAGCTAGTTAGAGGATATCATGCATGGAGTATGGATTATAAAGGAGGAGTTTATGAAATCAGGGCCCACTGGTTCCGCTCTGTGCATTCAGGCAAACAGGAAAAGGCTGAACCTTAGTCATTGCCGTACTTCCAGTTCCACCTGTAAAGTTGGTTGTGAAAGAATCTCAAACGGGGGCACATATAATCAAAGCATACAGGACTCAATTGACTGAGAAACTTGAACATCAAAACCAAATACATAAAATAATAGTTGCATTTGAACGCAAAGTTGAAATGGAATCAATTTTTCTTTGAAGTAAAAATGTACAAGTGCAAGAACATTAATTAGAATGCTTTGAATGCTTTCAATGTACTTTTAACTTGTTAGGTAGGGTAGAAAATGACGAATGAATATTTAAAAATATGATGACTTTTTTTTCATGGTCTAGCACATATGCTAAACACAATTTTGTCAAATTTGTGGTTTTTTGAACCAGACCTGGTTAAATGCATGATTGACCAAAAGAATATATATAAATTTTTCGTTACATTTTAGTACAAATTTACTTTTTGAGATGGAAATAGTTTTTCTCTACGCTTCATCTCAACTAAATATTATTTACAGATTTAAAATTGGTCAATGAAATTTACAAACATTTCATATCCCTTTTTTACCAACATTTGTTAACGAACCGTCAGTCTTCTACTTGTGTGATTTTAGTTTGATGTCATGTATTCTTTTATGTATGTAAGCGATATCTAAGATATTTTCCGACCTTGTAAGGAGAGATATCTTTTCGTAACATAAATTTTCTTAAAAGAAATCTCCTAAAAACTCATCAAATAAGGATGATGAAGACTTGTTGTGCAGCATTAAAGAGTTCAATTTAAAATTATTTGTGGCATATTCAAATTTTAGAAATTAGATTTAACACATTTTGAATATAAAGTAACACATACTCCTATACTCCGCTGGAGTGACTCGAATACTTGCGCATGTTTTAAGTACACAGATAACGTAATGCATATCTGATTTATTAAAATCATTGGTAAAATGTATCAAAACATGTCTTTTATGTTTTGTAAATATCAAAATATTTCTGATATGATCCTTCTGACGTATCCACAAGATGTGGATTGATTATTTTGTAATCAGTTTGTGGCTGCATCAAATTGTTGAATCGAATTCAATATTAAATACCTCATCCAAAAATCTGATTTACTATCTTATGTCTATTTAAATATGTATTAATAGTATTTGTTGTTTTACATAGCCTTAATAATGACAGTTTGGAAATGAGTTTTGAGAAAACTCTTCCATAGAGAGAAAGAGTGTTGCACATGGAGAGAAAGGGCATGTGAGTTGCTTTATAGTAGTAAAATAGATACAAACAAAATGCAACTTCGATGATTATCTAGTGAGGTTATGCAGTCACTATCTAACCTTCAACAGTCAAATTTTAAAATAGCATATTTTTTCTTTGAAACATGAAAACAAGATGCCTACACTAAAATAAGATATTTTCATTATACAGAAGAAAATAAATATTAAAGTCGCGAAAGCATAAACGTTGAACGTGTCATGTTTATGAAATTTTTAAAAATAATTCAAGTTATTATTAAATATCATAATTAAATTAATAAATTATAAAAAATGAAATTCATAAGTTATAATTAAATATATTTTTCATTAGTTTGATGTATAAGATATTAAAATGTAAAAAATGAATAAAACAATCATATAAAAACTTCTCTTAAGTTAGAGATATTAAAAAAAATTAATCATTTATATATAAATATAGAGAAACTAGTTATAATTAAGAGCAATTTTGTTATATATAAATATAAACAAATAAAATAAGAAATTTAAAGATAATAATATATTAAAAATAGAGAGGAGGGGGTGTGGTATAATGGTGGAGCAAGCTTAAAGCTCCACCTACCGCTAACGTGGTAGCAAGGAACAGCACGGAATAGATAGAAAGAATTGTAACACACAGAATGACGATCATGCGCACTCTGTATCCAACCGTCGCTGCTCCTCTTCCTGTTTCAAACTTTTCTGTTAGGACCAATTTCCCTGTTCGATGCACCAACCTTCACTCGCAACCGCAACTCGACTCGCGCAAGGTAACCACTTCTTTATCATCGTCGCATTTCACACTCTTTTTTTCTCTTTAAGTGCACAATCACAGTTAAATGCTCCGTCAAATTCTAATGCTTGATTTTTAGTTTAGCGCATATCCTCGTCATGCTCATTACTTTCTCAATCTAAAAAATTAAATTGCAGTTAGTTCTTACAGTGAAGGAAAAGCTTGAAAAAGAACACCATAGCCTCCCTGTTGGAAGAAATGGAAGGGATGACGAAGATATGATCATGTGGTTTCTCAAAGATCGCAAGTTTTCTGTTGAAGATGCTATTTCCAAGTTGACTAAAGCCATTGTATCCTTCTTCTCCTAATTGTATCAATGTTCAATTTTATTCGTAGCACATCACCACCGTTGTTTAGATTCTGCTTGTTTGAGGTGTGGGGAAATAAGGGAACTTGACAAATTTTATTTTCTAATTGGCTGTGTTTTTTTATCTGTCCGAAAATGAACCTTCTTGACGTGTTCAATGCGGATTGTAAACTTGGGTTTTGCTCTGATGCGTTTTGACCATGGTGTGCTCTAAGCAATTGAGGTCCAAGGTCTTGAGTTCGGCTAACACTCCAGCAAGGCTAACACGCCATGGGGATGGGTGTGTAAAGACACTCATACTGCGTCAATAAGCTATCCATGGTCAGCACCCACCAGAGTGAAATCCAAGTCAAAAGGTCACCTCAAACATGTCAATTAGATCCATTTTGGATATATCGTAATTAATCTTGTTCGTATTGATTGGATTAGTTTACGTTCAAATTTTCGCCTACCTAACTTGTTACGTTGCTTTCTACTCTATAAGAAATGGCGTCAAGATTTTGGGGTCTCTAAATTGACCGATGAAACTGTTAAAGAAGCTGCTCAAACTGGAAAAGGATATGTACACGACTTTCTAGATATTAATGACAGACCTGTGCTCGTGGTGGTTGGATCAAAGCATATTCCTATGGTAAGAGTAGAAGTGGTAGTTGTTAGTATTTTATTGTGCTTTATTACTTTATATCCTTCTTATTTTTATATTCCGTATAATGAAACTGATCCGAGAAAACGTTAATACTGGCATGCAGCTAAAATTTGCTTTGCAGTGAAGGATATGTTTTTCAATTTTCTGAGGATAATTTTGTGTAATTAAGAGTTTGACGTTGGCACTCTGATTTGTGTTTGAATACCTGTTTAGTTTAGAACATCAATGACCATAGAGACAGGGATTGATGTTGGAGGTTCATTGGATAGAGGGAAATAAGTAAAACAAACACACTCTCTAGCTTCAACAACTTCGTGCCATGCTTCCCCTCTTTCTGCTCCTAGCACTTCATCACTTGCAATTGATACTTCTACTCTGTATCATAGATCTTAAATTTGGGGAATTAATGTGATTGCCTAATTTGGTACAAATTTCTGGTTGTAAGTATGTGCAACTTGATGTCACTTGGCACAACTCAGGTCAATTTTTGTCAATTATCTCACTTTCTGCATTACATATTGCATACTATATTTTCATATTTTAGTTTATGGATAAACCTCAGATGTAACCAGCAGCCTCATGACCTTTGGAAAACTGGTTATGGACAAATAATTATGTCACAGGCACTGGACCCTGCAGATGATGAGAGGCTATGTGTTTTCTTAATTGAGAAGGCACTGAGTAAGCTTCCAACTGGGCAAGAACAAATGCTTGGAATAGTTGATCTCAGAGGTTTCAGAACAGAAAATGCTGATCTTAAATTCTTGACATTCTTGGTAATACTTTTTACTATCTGCCAAACATAATTCAGTTAAGAAGTCTGTATTATCATCATCACCTAACGGGGTTTGAAATGTAGTGCCTCAGTAGAAAGAAATTGTGCAAATAGCAGCACGACAACTAATATATTTCTTTATTTTTGGCAGTTTGATGTATTTTATTATTACTATCCGAAGCGATTGGATCAAGTACTATTTGTGGATGCACCTTTTGTTTTTAAGCCAATTTGGCAGCTAGTCAAACCCTTGTTAAAATCGTACGCTTCTCTGGTAAGTGTTTCTCGTCTTAAATGTGTGTTTATTGATATGAAAGAGTTGTTTTCCCCTTTATATCGAAGTGTTTGAGTGCTTAGGATGCATTGAATTTTCTGAAGGTTTGTGGTGGACCTAAGTATATAACCTGACCCTATATGTTGAAGCTCAAAATTTGAGGAAAAAAAAGCGGGTTATCTGGTGGAAACTGTGGGCTTGGACCAATAGGGTTTGTGGTGGACCTTACCCTTTTTTGTGAATTTCCTTGGAATTTGAACTGGTTTATTGGGTTCTAAGTCAAGGTAAAAATAAGTGTTGTTCATTGTAATTTGATCTAACATCACAGAAATAGGAAGCAATTGCCTGCTGAAGAGTAGCTGTAGTGGTTGTAGCTGACCATGCATTTCACCTTCTGAATTTGAGGTTGAGGGCTCATGTCTTGGACTCTTCCCATTAGGCTCAGGCAGTTCCGTGTGATTTTCGTCAGGGGTGTAGTGACAATGTGACAGTTGATTGGATAGAGTTCCTGAATTAGAGGCCAGGAATATTGTCTCCCAAGAATAATGAGAGAAAAGAGACGAAAAATACTTTCTATTCATTCCTCATAATTCATTACGGCAGGTAAGGGAAAATAACCAAAAGCATAACAAAAAGTAAAGGAATGCAGTGACAAATGCCAATAGAGGAATGTAATAACAAACATAACAACAACCCATAGCGAATTGACACCACAGCACTAAATATCTAGGCCAGATTTGAGGAATAGGTACTGGGCTGCTTCTGTTCCTACCGCAATGTTACCATCCACGAGTTTGCTCATATCTTTGGGATGGCGATCATGTAATTGGCTTTACGGTGTGATTAAGTCAACTGGCTGAATGTAATGGGGCTTACGTGATATCGGACACAAGATTGTTGGCTCATATTTTGAAGTTGAACAAACTATAATGCTTAATTTCAGCACTATTTGGCATTAGGTATCAACTCTTTGTGCTGCTCCATCTTCATTTTCTTCTAATTATTTCTTCTGCCCCCTCCCTCCTTTTATTTTACAGGTGAGATTTTGCTCTGCGGACACTGTTAGGAAGGAATATTTTACGGAAGAAACTTTGCCACCAAACTTCAGAGATTGAAAGTTGGATGGAATGAAAAATTGCAGCAAACTTTGCAAACACATTCTTATTAAGCGCGTTTGACTTGGGACTTTGAAGGACCAATATGTAGATCTGACAACAGCAACACAACATTTATTTAGTTAAAAACTTAAAAGAGCTACAGAAAGGAATTTGATAAAAACAATGCTTATATAGGTACCCTTGGTGTTAAAAACTTAAAAGAGCCAAAGAAAGGAATTTTAGGAAAACAGTGCTGATACACCCTACCCTAGTTCGTGCGTGATATGAAGGAGTAGTGAGCAAAAATTCAGTTTCGGCATTTTGTCATATGGTTTTACCAATTTCTATTGTAGAAGCAGTACAAACTTGTGATTTAAATGCATACTAAATTTTTTTTTGGCTCATTTCAATACTTCGAAATAGTGACGTATCCCGTCATATAATTGTTTAGTATAATATTGTGTTTCGTCCAAAAGAAATAAAAAGGGAGGGACAGAATCTAATTTAGCTTGAATTCTCATTTTCCGTTTTACCTTTCAATGATGGTTACATTTTTTAGAGGAAATACTTAAAAGAAAATATCTCACTTATTTAACATTATAAACAACAACATTAGTGGTACATTTTAGTAATCTTGAATATTAAATGCCCAAAGCATACAGTATAAAGGATTAAGAAGAGAAATTACTTTAATTTCAATATTTGGCCTCAATGAAAATGAGTTCATTACGCAAAGAACTGACCTTAGAACGAAAACTGATCAGAATGTGAGCAAATAAAGGGAGAAAATGTTGACAATACTCACTAATGTTTCCTAGGAAAACAATCTTGAAGTACCTTCCCTATATGCCTAATGCTTTGAGTTTGAGGTTCTTTTCTTTTAGGAAAGCGGTCCACTCAACTGGTTTATGATCTGCTTCTTCAAACACAAGATGCTGAGAGGTAACTTCTTGCCGTACGTGAGGAATGTTCCACCATTAGCTACAGCTTTGACTACAGCTGGTGCTTGGTATCCATCACTGAAATTCAAACCAGCTGAAGGGCTCAATTCTCCAACTAGACGCTGCAAATACCTAGTGGCAGAAACCAGTGTAAAAATAAAGGTTAAAAACTTAAATCCATGACAAGAGTGCATATTAACTATTTAACACTTCGTAAGTATCACTGGAGATGTCAAATTGCAATACATTAATGACAACCTCCCAATGATTTCTTAATGCATTATGTGGTGTGTGTACAGACAAACAACCAGAATTGCTGGCGTCATTTTAACGCTTTACATGTAGGAAGGCAAAGCAAATGCTAAAAAGTTCAATGTCAAAAATAGTGATATCAACTGCGACACATATAAAAACAAAAAATAATAACTTGTTACTAGAATTTTCTACTGTTTGAGTAAAAAGGAAATGTATTATCAAAATTTATCATAAGAAACAAATGCACGATTGTAACCCGCGGCTGTGAGAAAACAAAAACCCAGGTCTTTGTATAACTTTCCGGTAAAACAATATCTCCACCAAGTGCTTTTAATTCTTCAATGATATCAGGAGTCCCAGGATTGCCATCAATTATGCTTATGGTCTTATATTTCTTCTCTTTAGCTGCCCGAATCACAATTCTTCCAATTTCACTATCCCCACAGTTCTGCACCAGCGTTGCACCTATTTGACAAAACTTTTCCCTTTCAAGCCAAAATGCAAATACCAAATACACTTTGATTCAAGAAAAATATCAAAATCTAATATCTCCCCTACATATTAACCTAGATATCTCTATGTTTTGTCTGAAACAAAACACCTATCAGATCAGATCTTTGTGCTTGGTTTTCAAAACAAATAGAACTTAGAAGTACAAAACAACTCTCGTGTTAATGTTTTCCAATGTTACATTTAAATTTTGTCACCATGACGTGCTTGTCATAACTACAGAACAGCAAATGATAAAATATTTCTAAATTAAGGGATAAATGAGACAGAAATACCAGGCTTTAGAGAAAGGGAATCCAAAAGTGAGATAACGTTAATTCTGAGAGAAGCAACATTAGACATTGACATGGATCGAACTCCGATCCGAAAAATCCTGTTCCCATGGCTTCCCATTGAAATTTTCTGCTTCTCTCAGAGCGAACTGATTTGGTTGTGTTCTAACCTTCCGGGTGCAGAGTTGTATCATTTCCTGCTTTATCTCAAAACTACCACACAAACCACCCTTTTAACGGTAATGTGGAACTCAGCTAAATTACTTGGTTCCCAACTACCAAAACTAAGAAACTAAATCATAGTTTGAATGTTCCAAAAAATTTAGTACCAATAAACAAACCAAATATGGAAGTATTTCAAAAATTAGAATTACTTACAATAAGCTGTGGATTGTCAGTGAACAATAATTTCATTATATAAAATTCTATCATGCATAACAATTGACAAAAAAAAAAAAAAAAAAAAAAAGAGACTCCTTTTGCAACTGTTTTTGTGAATAACAAAATAAAATATTTTTTAATAGGGAACTTTAGTATCCTCACTAGTAAAGTTATACACTGAATTTTTATAATATTACGTATATTCTGCTAGTTTTCTTCACAAGTTGTCTAGCTGTTATGTGTATTTTACTTGCCTAGTTTTTCACCCTCTCTTATCCAAACTGTGGCGCTGAAGACAAGTAAAGTCTCATATTTGTACAAAGATCGATGCAGATGTGGTAGGTTACGTTACAAAAGGAAACTGATATATATATTGAAATCAGAAGGAGAAGAAGAAGAAGAATCAAACAATTGTCCCAAAAGTCAACGTGATAGATGAGGTGACAGACGAGGTATATTGAGAAGAAGGGAAGGCAGGGATATAAGCGGAAGGAAATAGCAAGAGAGAAGAAGGGAAAGGAAAGGAAAGGAAAGGAGAATGAAGAAGGGAGTAACTCTACTAACCATAGCAGTGAACGCGATATGTTTGGCTATGGTTAGCAGTGCGCCGGACTCCCCACCGTACACTGTGGTACACTCGCAGTCCGATTTCGAGATCCGGCTCTACGGAACCTCCGTTTGGATGGCTGCTCCTTCTCTCGACATTTCCTTCGAGAAAGCCACCTGGGACGGTTTTCACCGGTAATCCAATCACTCTTCTTCGCTCACAATAACTAACTCATAACCAATTTTACTATCTCCCAGGTTGTTCCAGTTTACAGAAGGCGCCAACCTCAATTTCTCGCGAATCCCAATGACCGTTCCCGTCTTGACAACCACCGTCCCCGGCGCCGGTCCCCTTCAGTCCCAAGGCTACTACGTTAGTTTATACTTACCCGTTAAGTTCCAAGGCGACCCACCAGTGCCTCTTCCAGAACTCAATATCAGGCCCTATCAATTCACCACCCACTGCGTTGCGGTTAGAAAGTTCTCTGGATTCGCCAACGATGAGAGGATTGTCAAGGAGGCCGAGAAGCTCGCCACCAGCCTCAGTAGCTCTCCCTGGGCTCAGTCCAAGACTCGCCGTGGTTACTCGATCGCGCAGTACAATACTCCCATCCGAATTGTGAAGCGTAAAAACGAGGTGTGGGTGGACATTGATGCTCCTCAATTAGGCTGTCAATCGGTTGCTGTTGCCGCGTATTGATGGAAGAATGGTTTGGTACTTGTGAAGGTGTGCTTGCCTGCTTCATGTGCAGGTCTGTCTATATATGTTCATATTCTGTAACTGTCATGAAACATAGACCTTTCTCTGTAAATAATAGGATTATGTGAGATTGACTAAATCTCACATGATCATGTCTATGGAAAACAGATCGACTCACTTGCACTGTGTCAGTTATGTTATGATTGGATCTATAGAAGAAAAACATCACTTTCTTTCCTCTTATAACTAAATCAATTGTTAAACTTAGTAACAGTGATTATAGGAGAAGGAGTGCCCTAATAAGTTAGAAATAAATTCTTTAAAGATAAGGGTCGGTTAGAGTTGTTCTTTGAGAAATAGGAAGATCTTGGACGAAAGGTAGCAAGAGATAACATCCAAACGCTTCACTTTTAAGTATAAGACCATACCAAGTCTGGGCTTGTAAATAGACAACAAGCTAAAGGGAACAATGACTCGAACTAAATGCTTTTTTACTAAGGTCTTGGAATCTATGATAGTTTGATTAGAATAAAAATGATTGTTGTGGCAATTCAGTTTGCAGTCATGTAATGTGTTTCGCAGTTTTAAACCTTGTCTGTTGGCAAGCGAAGTTATGTGAGAACCACTAATGAAAGGAGGCACTTCGTCATTATAAGAACGAAAAGGGACGAGCTTGGTTGAGTTTCTTTAGGAGTTTAGCTTAGAGAACATTGGACTTTTTATATTTTATAAACTAACTTGAATCCAGACTTGCGATGTGATTAATCCTGGTTAATGAAAACAAGTTAGGTTGGATGGATTGATTTTCCTCAATTCCATCAGTATCTGCAATATGTTATAAATTTTTTTCGAGAAATTTTATGCTGTCAAATTGGTGCATTCCTAAAGAAAATAATTTAGACCAAAAAGTTGGTTTTGGTTGAGGCATTAAGGATCAACATATCGAGTCACAACTTTTCACGATCCTTTTTTTTTTTCCTAACTTTCACAGGCATAATTGTAAGACTAATGTGATACTGAGTTTGGCCCAGGGTCTGCCACCAGCCATTATGGAGGCACTTTCTGCGTCATATGCATTTGTCAAGTTGTCTAAAATAAATTTACCAGTTTCTGCAAGGTTCTTTCCTCGCAGCCATTACATAAACAGAACCTATATTCATGTTCTAGTGGCTGTCCGGGAGCTGGTTGACTGAGAGCCACCTCTACCATAAAAATTAAGTGGACTTGATCTGTATGTTAATTTTAATCATCAGAGGTAATGTAGTTTCACATACCAATATTTGAGAGATTGAAATTGTTTGGTATCAAATTTTCAAAGATAGGATGAAAGTTTTCTTGTTGCTTGTTCAAGTTCTCACTCAGATGATCTTAGAAAGAAAAGTTTTGGAGCACGGGTTAGAATATGAAAGTAACATATAAAGCCACCAAACCAAACTGCTCATTTCTTTGTTCAGTGATTGTTTTCTTCATCTAACATTTTCTGTGCTGAAATTGATGTTGTAATTTTCAATAAACACGTCTTTTACGTGCTTAAAGAAATCTGGGAAAGAAAATATTAAAAGCACAATGAAACAAATCATTAAACTCTCACGAATGCAATGCAATGAACCAGCTTTTGGCAAATTGACTTAAACATAAGAGAAAAGTTAAATTTAAAATATTAGTTCATTAGGAGAAAGGGTTTCAAAACTTAAATAACACGTCAAGTGATTAATTTTACTCAATGTAAAACTCCTAATAATATTTCTCAAAACCATAACAACTAGTTACTTGCAGTGTTTTTCGAAGGCTCCAAAGCCTCTTTCACTCCAGTATTATTGCAATATGAAGGCGACAAAGTTGGCAAGTTCTCCTTGCTTACGCTACCTAGCATGACACACGGGGTCCAATATTAAGCTGAGATTGTCACGACCCAAAATCCAAGTTATAAATGGTTCATGGACTAAATAGGCAAGATTCTAGGTTAATTTAAGAAAATGCTACTCCTCACTGTTTTAATGATCCCTGCACGTACTCATGCTTATCTTTTTTCCCTTTGTTCTTGAATATAAAAATTGCAATATTTCTTAAAATTTTGTTTTTCTGTTACCGCTATTTTTTAACCCACTTCTTATACGCAAGCTTCCAAATTAGATTGTTGGCAAAAGACAATGAATGTCTATATGCTATATGCTTTTAAGAGGAAAAAAATTGCTCTTCTGTTAATATCTCATAAGGTAAAAGCCTTATTAGTTATAAATGGGTTTACAAGGTTAAGTATCGTTGCTATGGAAATATTAAAAGATATAAGATCATATGGTGCTATGTAACTATTAAAAGATATAAGATCAAACTTGTGGTTAAAGGTTACACAGAATTAGAAGGTGTGGATTGTTTTGATACTTTTTTTTTGTAGTAAGGGTATTGTTTGTAGTGACGGCAATTAAAGGATGATTTTTAGAACAATTGGATGTTAGTAATGTTTTTCTTCATAAAAAGCTTCATGAGGACATTTATATGGTACCTCTTCTTGAATTACTTTCACTTGGTTCTTCTCACATTTGTACTTTCGCTTGGTTTTTCTCACATTTGTAAGTTGTACAAATAGGCCAAATGAAAATAGCATAACACCTTATCAGCCATTCTTCTTTTATGTGAATTAAAATCGATCTTTTTTCAAATCAAGCTTTATTTGTTAAATCCACTTTTACTTCTTTTATTACCTTATTTGTTTATATAGATGACATTGTTTTAGGTGGAAATGATACGAGAAAAGTTGATTATGTTAAACAAATCTTATATACCAAATTTAAAATCAAGGACCTTGGATCTTTGAGATATTTTGTAGGTCTTCAAAATGAAAATATATTCTTAAACTTTTGGATGACATCGGTTTGATAGGTTCTAAACTGGCTAAGACTTCTTTTGTTCCTTCTATTAAACTACAAGTTGGACATGATAAACTCTTTAGTAATATTATTAATTATAAATAACTAGTTGGCAGACTTTTGTATCTCATCATCACTAAACTATATATTGTTTATTTTGTATAACAATTAAGTCAATTTATGCCTAATCTTCTTGATACTCATTACAAGACTCAAGGTTCTTCACTACTTAAAAAGGATCATGTGCTCATTTATCAACTTCTTCTAAACTCAAATGATCTACCTTTGCTTATTCATATTGGACCTGTTCCTTAGATATCAAAAGATTGATAACTGATTTCTATATTTTTCTTGGTTCTCCTTTGGTCTCTTGGAACTCAAAGAAGTAAACTAGTATAGAACTTTGCTAGTCTCGTGAAATCCAACGGGTACATTTTCTTTTTCGTTATCTTCATATTTCATTAGATCACACTCTTGTTTACTGTGATAATCTTCTTATCTCACAAGCTTATGTTTCACGAATGCTCTAAATATATTAAAATTAACGATCATGTTCGTGAGAAAATTCGAAAAGATGAATTTACTTACTTCCACATTCTTTTTCATATCAGCTTGCAGGTACTTTTATCCAACTTGTTTATTTTTTTTGATATTTTTATTATCAAGTTGGGTCTTTATAATATGCATTGCCCAACTAGCTAGAGGAGAGTTTATTAAGATTTTATTTCTTTCATCTTTTCTACTATCTATTTTTTTTTTCTTGTAGTTATGTAATTTAGTAGTTTACTACAAGATGCGAGTTCTTTTTCATTCTCAATTTTTAATAAAAGTTATCTATTCATTAATATCCAGATAACAAAATAACGTGTAAGAAGTTGAAAATAAAATAAGTTATTGAAAACTTCATAAAATACAAATTTGAAAAGTAAAAACTATTTTTTCTTATTTCTTTTTACTAAATTCAAACTGATGTCCTAACTTTACAACTTATTCTATAAACAACTTGTTTACATTAAAAACAGCCTATGATTTAAAAATATGTTTTTCCAAATAAGTATTCAGCTTATTTTATAAGCAATTTATTTTGCGTTTAAAACAGCCAAGAGTTGAAAAATAAGTTTTTCCATACAGATGAAAATAAAATCTTTGGAATTTAATTTATTTGAAAATAAAAACTTTTAGTTATCACATGTTGTTGTTTTATAATTTATCTTCCATTTTACAAAAATTAGAATTGTTTTCAAGAAAAAAGATTGAACAATAAACGTAAAAGTAAGTTGACGCAACTAAGTGAAAAAAACGATGGTATTCCTAATTCTACGGAGGAAATACTAAAATATCGATTTTAGAGTTATAATATTAAAAAAGTTGCATTTTATTTCTAAAAAGTAAAATATATAATAGGGGTAGTTTTGTAAATCACTTTGTTTAAAAAATAACGATTTAGATGTACCAATTTATTAATTTCCATTTTTTATTCCAAGAAAACACCTGAATAGTTTACTAATCACAGAACTTATTAAATCAAATTTTTACTATCATTTCCCAATTATTTAGATGTTATGTATATCTGATAAGTACCAATTTTGAATATTTTTATACATAAAAAATATTGAGTACTTGTAAATTTAAGTGTTATTTAAAATAGTAATTACTCCCAATTTTAGAGCTTTTGGATTTAAATTTATGTTTTGAGTCATGAGTTAAAGGAAATCATTTAATCTCAATTATTATGAAATTTCAAGTATAAAAGAATGAAGAAAATGATAGATTGAGAGATTCATGTGGCAAAGAAATGAAAAGTTTAAAATAGAGAAAGGTCCAAAAAAAAAGCCACTTAACCTAGGTCCAAAACCAAGTCTAAAAGGGGATTTTTAGGGTTTTGGACGGGATCTGGATTAGGAGGAACTGGAGAGCGGAAAAGAACAATAACTACTGAGATTCCTGCTCTTCTTTTGGCAATCTTTCTTCTTTGAAGTGTAATGGCTACTATGAGTGGCTAAGTTCCGCAACTTTGGGATTGAATGTAACTTCTTGAACTCATTTGTATTTTGGTGATTTTAAATATAATATTCAGTTTCTACTCCATTGCTATTTTCATCTTATGCTTAATGCTTGATTTTATTTTTATCAATAGAGTCTCGATTTTGATTCTTAAACTTAACTGGAAAGTATTTTTGAGTTTTCGACCTAGATGAAAATAGTTGATATGTTGGAATACTAGGGATAGGTTTCAATATATTGGTTGCGTATTACATCCGTTCTTAACGCTGGGTAATTTATTAAATAGCTGAGGAATCAGTGTTTAAGAGATTTCCTTATGAATTTCATATCAGAGGAATCGGTGTGAATGATTTTAATTTGTGCATCAATTGATAGTAGTTACGAATATTGCATTTTATTATCAATTCCAAAATACGAATGAGGGAAAGAGATGAAGTTCAATCCCAAAGTCCTTCTAGATCTTACAAACTCCGTTTTTCAATTGTTACTTGTTTTTAACTGTTCTTTTACGTTCTTGACTCAACTTATCATCAAATCTTCATAAAACCTTTAATTACTTAGTGAGTAGTGACGCTTAAGTTAAAACAAAACTGTTCTCTGTGGGATCGACATCCTTACTTTATAAATTTATACTACTTGTGACTCGGTACACTTGCCGGATAAAAGTCTTAACAAGTTTTTGGCGCCGTTGTCGGGGAACAGTCATTGTTTTTGAATTTGAGAACATAGCTCATTAAGTACTGTGAATATTGTTTTTACTTTATTGTTGTTATTTATTTTTATTTTTGTCTTTTGTTTTCTTTTTGTTTTAGTTATTTGTTAATCCTCTTGTGCTAATTCTTGCTTAAGTTGCTCTTGATTTATGTTATTGAGAGGACAAGTTCCTAGAGATCAACTGCAATTTGATTCAGAAATAGAAAAGACAACTCGGAACAACCGTAGAAGGAAAAAGAGATCAAAGCAAGGAGCAAGAGAAGAACCTTCCGCCAGCCCTCACATAGATATTCAAGTAAATCAAGAAGAGAATATGGCTGAAAGAGACAGAGCTCCACCACCGCCTCCACCTAGAAGAACTCTGGGGAACTATGCCATGCAGCAAGGGCC
>Ga0209489_104514_pt1 | contig 25516 bp, 13 predicted proteins | sample SiratrowhiteBW_FD_187527 | JGI IMG/M metagenome (GOLD analysis project Ga0209489, IMG submission 187527) | Root nodule microbial communities of legume samples collected from California, USA - Siratro white BW (SPAdes) (version 2) | ecosystem: Host-associated > Plants > Roots > Nodule | place...
TATATATATATATATATATATATATATATATATATATATATATAATTTTATTATTATATATTTTATTTAAAAAATAGCTGTTAAATTGATGTAATCGGAGAAGAGTGCCTTCAAAAGATAATTTTTCAATTGTGTAATTAAATTGGCGGCGGGTTTGTGTATAATTATTTTTCATATCAATATTATTTAGGAAAAAACTCTAATCTTATAAATTAATAATAAAATAATTTTATTTTAATCAATAATACTAAGTCTATTTCTTATATTATTTATTGTATTTCAAATTAATTATACAGAGATGAGATGCGAAATTGTTAAACGAGCCCTTCAGAATTGTAAATAAATATTCCTGTATGCAAAGCTAAAGAAAGATAAAGTATTAAAATCAACTTTAGCACTGAATTTAAGGAACAAGACAAGAAAAAGACAAGGCTGTACTAAGAAAAAAATTATTTAGACATTAGAAATAAAAAAGTCTAATAGATATTTCAGAAAAAAAATGTTATTGTCACTCACTATTCTAAATTTTACTTCTCGATACAACCCAAAAGCCAGAGAAAACTAAGCTGCATCTGCAAAACATTCAGAGTCAAACAAGACACTACCAAAGCCTATGTTTCTGTCTTTCCTTCAAAATTAAACACAGTTCTGTTTCTTCCTTTCATTGCATTTCGTAGTCCACTCACCACACAATCCACACCAATCAAAGGTAACATTGCATACTTTCTCCTCATTACCCACTTTGATACTGAATCCTTATGCATTCATTACAACTTCCTTTTAGCATCAGCTCATCTTCCAATGTGATCTTTATTTATTTTATTTCATTTTCTATATAAAGAAACAAACTTTTACCCTCCCCTGTATTACTTTCCAATTGCCACCCTTTTATACTTCACTAACTATTGCCACTGCACTATTCATTCTTGTTCTTCACCTATTATTTCTCATCTTTTATGTACCAAGGTGTTGATTCTCCTGTAGCCTAATCTGCATGCGTTTCAAAATTTGTCATTAAAGAAACAAAAGTGTATTATCCTTTATAAAGAAACTAGCACGCTAATTGCAGTGATCTTTGGTGCTTTTATTTCAGCTTCGAAATGCATAAGGAAGCTGAGGATGACTATGCTTACCTTTCTAACGTACTTCAAGACTTCACCAGTATTCCCAACATTGACATGGCATGGCTTTTTGGCTGTAAGTCTCCTTTGTTGCCCTCTTTGGACAACAATAAACTTTTCAATCAGCACTAAAAGGAGAAAAATAGAAATAACCCACATAAGTTAAAATTGGATGAATAAACTAAATGAGAGAGCTTTTTGTGAAGTAATTCATGCATTAGCTAATTTAGCTCTCAGGCGAAGAACTTATTTCATTTTACATTCTTATTGTTTTCTTCTCCGTTAAGTATTGTTGAGAAGTTTATCGAAACATAGTTCATTTATTTCATTGATTTGTGATAGTTCCATTGCATTGCTAGCCAAATTGATATTTTACCATTTTTCTCTGTAGCTCCAGGCTTGCAGTTGCAAGGAATGTTTGCTGTTTCCCAACCAGATCTTCTAACAAACACGAGGAGGACATCCATCATGTCCTGTAACATTCTAAAAGAAAGTGACAGTTCTGTGAAGTTTCTGTGGGCTCCGTTTCCAATTGAGATGTCTGGCGTGTCTATGATTGTTCCATCACCGTCTGGCTCAAAGCTCTTAGTGATTCGAAATCCACAGAATGAAGCTCCTTGTTCCTTTCAGATTTGGAGCTCTTCTCGAATGGAGAAAGAGTTCCTTATTCCTCAATCACTGCATGGCTCAGTATACAATGATGGATGGTAAGTGATGTGTTATTCTTGTCTTTTGTTCCTTTGATACTTGGTTACATCAAAATTAGTTATGTATCCATATGCACTGGATATAAATACATGTATTATATAATGTGCTGTCTTTGTATATATGTGTGTGTGTGTACACATACACATACACGCACTCTTGGGATTGAGACAAACTTACTACCTGAATTATAACTCGTTTAAATTTGTAGAGATAATACTTTTTGACAAATTTTGCTAGAGGTTAATAATCAATAATGATACAATAATGTTACTTCCAGAGAACAACATTTGGCCACTTAATCTATTGTGAATGATCCATGTTTGGGGCTTTGACAAAGGGTCTAACGTAACCTTCCTCTTTTACCTGATTTTGGGACTGATTATTACGTCACCATAGGCAGAGTTGACAAATCAATACTAATATTAACTATATTAACAGAAAAAGGAGATATAAGAAATATATAATATAATTATATTTAACTTAACATATATTGCCATATCTGTATCCTAGTTTCTTTTCTTAAATGCCATATTTATGTATCATATCATATGATATATTGTCTTCAATACTTGTACCTGTATCTGCACAGCATAGTTTTGCATTATTCAATGTTAAACTGTTACTATTTTTAGTTCATTAGTTGTTTAGTTTCATATGTACTCATATTTTTAACTTAGTAGGGCAAACCACTTCTGAACTATTACTATAGTAATGTAGACCCTTCGTGCCATGCCTTGTGAAGACATTCATTTTTCCTATTTTATATGGTTTAGGTTTGAGGGTGTCTCGTGGAACACGAATGAACTATGTATAGCATATGTAGCAGAAGAGCCCTCTGCTGCAAAGCCCACATTTAATGGCTTGGGGGGCTACAAGATAGGTGGTTGTGCAGATAAGGATTCAGGTTATTGGAAATGTCAAGGGGACTGGGAGGAGGACTGGGGAGAAACATATGCTGGAAAGAGACAGCCTGCACTATTTGTTATCGACATCAACTGGTTTTTCATCATTCATTTCAGTGATGGATAATATTTTTGATATGTTTCTTAGATAGGACTCTTAGTTTGGTTTGTATTTTACAGCGGAGATGTGCAAAAAGTCAAAGGAATTGACAAATCTTTGAGTATTGGCCAAGTTGTGTGGGCTCCATTTACTGAAGGCTCAGAACAATACCTTGTTTTTGTTGGGTGGTCATCCAAGCCAAGAAAGCTTGGCATTAAATATTGCTCTAACAGACCTTGCGCATTATATGCTGTTAGACTAAGAGCACCGCATCATGAGTCAAAATCTAATGAACCAGTACTCCAGTAAGTGACATTAGTTAGATCTTATCAACTCTTATTGCTTTGACGCCTATTTGAATGTATTTACTTATTGCGAAGTTGGTTATTTCTGAACTGAATTATGAAAGCAATGTTTTACATGAAGGTCAACTGAAGAATTTTATGTGCTGAACCTTACTCAAACTATAAGCAGTGCATTCTTTCCACGCTTCAGGTAGGCTGGTGGTCACTGGTGGAATCGGATAATGTTTTAAAACTTTTTGTCCAATAGTTATTAGGTTTTGGCTTTGCACGTATTGATTAATCTCCATTTGATTCAAGGGTGGTAAGCATTTTTCCATAAAGTTTTTGGTGTGTGTACCTGTGATTTTGTTGACAAAAACATTTCGAAAGATGAAGATGATTAGCAGAAGGATTAAGGTTATTATTATGTGGAATTATTATTTTCTAGTGTTCTATATGATCGACGTGACTTGTCTCAATTTAATCAAATATTAGTTAATGAAACTATATTAGTTGTTGAGAAATATTGGATGAGTTGTGTCCTTAAAATTCTGACCATTATTTATGAGTTTTCCACCAGTCCAGATGGAAGATTTCTTGTCTTTTTATCTGCAAGAAGTGCTGTGGACTCTGGAGTGCACAATGCTACAAATTCACTTCACAGAATTGATTGGCCAATTGATGGAAAACCGGTCCAATCTTCCAAAATTTACGACATCGTAAGCTCTTCCTATGTGGCCAGTTTAATTTTAATGTATTTGGTTTAACTGCATTCTTTAATAACTTTGAGAGAAGCTCTTTTTGCCTTCTCATCTACTTCATTTATTAAATACACTGGATTCAAGTCCAAGTTGTTGGATACACAGGCCATGTAGTTTTTCATTTTTGATTTTGATGTTGTTTATGCTGGCATTGAGGATTCTTGCTATTTTATAAAACAAAGCGTGATACGATACTTTGTGCTATAAATAAGATTCTTTTCTCTTCATCCTACCCCTCCTTTTCTTAGTGGAATCTAAACATATGTAAATTAGTGCATATTGTTTTCAGTTAATAACTCTGGTCTTTTCAATCAATTTTGGAGATTCCTGTTGTGATGTGTGCTGAAGATGGTTGCTTCCCTGGGCTTTATTGTACCACTATTCATAGTAATCCTTGGTTATCTGACAACTGCACAATGATTATATCATCCATCTGGCACAGCAGTGAAGTTCTGCTCTCCGTGAATGTGTTGAGGTGAGTAAATAACAACAGGAATGTATTTTGTTCCATTTATCAAAGGTTGTGTACTCTCTATTATCAACTCCTTTTTTTCATCACACTATAGCGGGGAGATATTACATATCAGTCCAGCAGATTCAAATTTCTCGTGGAATCTTCTTACAATGGATGGGAACAACATTGTTGCCAGTAAAAACAACTGCTCAATTTGTCAATACCTGGGACTTATGAAGTGGAGGAATATGTTTTATCCTTTTTCTTTGTCAATCCTTTTGCAGTTTCCAGCAGTCCGGTTGATGTTGCTCAAATAAAGTATGGAATGGCCATTGAGAAGGAGACAAACAGTACTATATGGAGTTGGTCAAATATATCCAGTCCCATATTCAGATGCTCTGACAGGGTTTGTTCTATTTATTATCAGATATTATTGTCACAAAAACATGTCATTCTATTTAGAAGTGTATCATTGGATTTTGGCTGCAGGTTAGATCTTTGCTGTCCTCTCTCCAGTGTAGTATAGTGAGGATCCCAGTCAAGGATGTTCATGATGGTCGAACAAAAGGTTTCCAAGTTATTCTGGTTTCTACTCATGAATATTCAGTGCTAAGTTGAACGACTTAATGAAATTTCAGATAGGATTTAATTTGTATCTGTATGTTCTCAGAATTCAATTGATAAGGTATCCTATTAAATCTTACGAAATTCAATTCATATACTGCTCGTCAATAATGAGGTGAATTAACCTGATTCATGTGATGAAAATTTATACATTTAGGACAATTTATTGGCAATCATACTGATTCTTCCCTCCACTCTCCCCAACATGCATTGTCCCTACTATGTCCTCTCCCAAAAAAGACAATGAACAAAAGCTAGCTTTTGATTGGTGCATGAAGATAATACTATGTATTATGTCTTGCATAAAATCTCGATTTTATTGATAAAGAAACAAGAAATTAGAGAACTAAAGGCTTTTAGTTTTAAATATTCACTATCAGGGGGCAATGTATAACCATTTAACAGAAAGCATAAAAGAACTTTGTGGATAATTTCTTATGTGACTATTGAAAATATTTGACTTTATCAATTGATCAAGATTGGCTTATTATACAATGCAACCACCTATTTGGTGATATAGTACTTCAGGAACAAATCAAACACTTATCCCCCTATTCAATAAATCTTACTCAAATTTATTGACCAGCCAATTGACTCTAATATCTATCTATGTATCTATTTTTATTTTAATTTCAGGTGCTACAAAACCTTTTGAAGCTATTTTTGTGTCTTCTAAAACCAATAGCAAGATTGAATTTGATCCATTAATTGTGATCCTTCATGGAGGGCCCCAAGACGTCTCTTTGTCATGCTTTTCTAAGAATGTGGCTTTTCTATCTTCAGTTGGATACAGCTTGCTGATTGTAAATTACAGGTAGCCAACACACACTCTTGAACTTCCAAGCATTAGTTTGGTTCTGTATTGCTATGCCAAGAGAGATGGATGGTCTGCCCTCAAACAGAAACAGGTCTTTGGGCCAAAAATTATTCATTTAGCTTAGGGTTAAATAGGTTCTAGGTCCCCAATATATGACCCATTTTTACTTTTAGTACCCAATAATTTTTTTTTCATATTGGATACCTAAGAAATTATAAAATTTTGGTTTAAGTCCCTGAAAAAAATGCTTATTTGTATTTCATCCCTACTACTATGTTGACTCTTTCAATTGATTCCTAAATACTTTTAGATTTCTTTTTGGTTCCTCAACTTGACTATTTTATCATAAGAACCAATATGTTTTCCATCCTACGGTGACACTAGGGACTTCATGCATATCATTCTTCAATACTCCATATCATATGATACATGTTTCAATTAACGGACATGTCGACAGTAAAATTGATGGAAGTAACATCATAAACTTAAATATTTTAGTTTATTAGGCACCGAATTTGAAAAAAGAAATTATTGGGTACTGTAAGCAAAAGTCGGTCACATATTGAGGACATGAAACTTATTTATGCCTTTAACTCATAAAATTGGATTTAAGACTATTGCCTTTTTTTATGCAAAACAAGCTTAATTGGCTTCAGTAGCTTTGAAGTACCTGTCAAAGAGGATTGGTTGTAGAGCCTAACATTTGAATCATTAAAAAAGGAAGCAAGTTAACAGTAGGAAAAAAAAACTAGAGTACTAGAGAAAATAAAGAACACGACTCTTTGTTGAATAAGTTTATAGAGTTTAAATGAGAATGTTAGCATTTATGAAGTTAAAATAGCATCCCGTGAAGTAAAAAAGACTTGGTCTGATACTGGAATGGGAAATAGATGTGGATACCTGTCTATAAGAGCTACGTTAGGAATCTACAAATTGAAATGAAAAAGGATGTTTAGGGTCTAGTTCCATTTCATAATGGTGGAGAGGTGGAAGAGTTCAAAGTGAAAGGCTGGTCAATTTTTTGTTATGCCATAACGACTCTGAAAAAATATAATTGGATTAAATTTCCTGGACAGAAATTTTCATGCTCCATCTGCATCCCAATTATATTGTTTTAAAGTTTGCACTACTCCGACTGCTTTTCTTAGAGAAACAAATGTCATTGTGAACACGAAAGGAAGCAGAAAATTTGGTTATACATAATATCTAGAAACTAAATAACTGATTATATATATATATATATATAATATCTAATTATATTTTATTCTACAATATCTAATAAAACTATTGCATATGGTAGCAGGAATGACCTTTGTGAATGTATCAGCTATCCTTACTAAATCGGCTTGATAAAGTGAGATTTGTCCTCACTTACATATTATAATTTGGTTATATAATATTTGGTTATATCTCATGCCAAGAACATCAAGCAAAAGAATGAGAGGGACCGCTGATGACACAGACTCAAATCTATACTAGAAGAGATTTTTAATAACTCTGATCCCATATCAAGAGAGAAAAAAATAAAATAATTCATATTTATTGAGTCAAGATGTATCATTTACAGAAAAGTGATAAGCAAAACATACTATTAAAATAATCAGAAAAGAAAACAGAATAACTGATTATATATAATATCTATAATATCTCCAATATATGTTTACAGAAAAGTAAACAACTGGTTATATATAATATTTAATTGTATTTTATTCTAATAAAACATGGATAAAGAAATGCTTTTGATTTTTCATATATGTTATTATTTGTCAGAGGTTCGTTAGGATTTGGTGAGGAAGCATTGCAATCTCTTCCAGGGAATGTTGGGTCTCAGGTATTCATTATTTTCTGCTTGCAATTCTAAATACTTTGATTAGGTTAAGCTATCGAAGGGAAGCTTGAATTTATAAGCTAGTTTAGCTGTGTAGATACACTATACTTTCTGGGTCGGACCTTAATTTTAGTTTTTCATATATAGGATGTCAATGATGTTCTCTCTGCCATAGATCATGTCATCAACTTGGGTCTTGCCAGTCCATCTAAGATTACAGTAATGGGCATTTCGCATGGTGGTTTTCTGACAACCCATTTGATTGGCAAGGTGCAATAAGTCCACTTAATAGTCCTATCCAAATATCTCTATACATGTTTTTGTCTCACATCTTGCAATATCAATTTGTTGTAACATATGAACTCTGCATTTGCTGCAGGCACCAGACAAGTTTGTAGCAGCTGCTGCCATCAATCCTGTTTGTAACCTTGCACTGATGATTGGAACAACAGATATCCCTGATTGGTGCTATGTAGAAGCTTGTGGAACTACTGCCAGAAATTGCTTTACTGAACCACCTTCCCCAGATGATTTGACTCTCTTCTATAGCAAGTCTCCTATTTCGCACGTCTCAAAGGTATGTACATTGAGCTAAATAAACACTTGTAGATTGAATTTTGGTGGTATTTATAAGAGCTCTTAACAGAGCCATATTGAAAAAAGAAATCTACCTTGATAATTAGAAAGAAAACCACAAAAACCTTTTGCTCATTGCAATATAAGAAGGTCTCAAGAATGTAGAGGCATAGGCATCTCATTGCTTCTGTAACCGATGATAATCCCTGCAACCGTTGTTAATCTTTTGAGCAACTGAGTGGACCATATTGTTTTTCACTTCCAATGAAGCTTAAATTTCATCTCCTTTTTTTCATTTGTGTTCTTCCTGTTGATTCTATATATTAAATAATTGATATAGTATTCGTATGGATAGACGGACCTCTTAAAGGGAGTTTTTTTTTTTTTTTTTTTTTTTTTTTTTTTTTTTTGTCATCGTTAAGATACATGCTGAGATTGTCACCTTAAAACACCTACCGGATACAGTTGAATTGTGGAATTATAGTTTGTATTTTGATGAATTCTGCAGGTAAAAGCACCGACACTGTTCCTATTAGGTGGCCAAGATGTTCGTGTTCCAATTTTTGATGGGTTGCAAGTAAGTACTAAGGAGCTTTTAGATAGTCATAGAATTGATTGGTACTGTATTGACACTAAAACTTAAAATGTTTAAATGTGTAGTATGCTCGGGCTTTGAAGGAGAAAGGAGTAGATGTCAAAATCATTATGTTCCAAAATGATGTTCATGCACTCAAAAGGTAGACAAAGGCTACATAGAATGAGAGAATGAGTCCTGATTTTAACGTATTTTATGTTATATTTTTGCAGGCCACAATCTGACTTGGAATCTTTCCTTGACATTGGGGTGTGGTTCAACAAGTACTGTAAATACGGGGCACGTGAATCTCAAGATTTCCTCAAGACCTAAACCCTCAATTAATGGAGAGAGCCATGAAGGATTGGAAGAGACACCAACTGTTTGTTATAGTCAAAATCAGGACCAGTCTATTTGATAATTTTGACGAGCAATAATTAAAAATTAGTCCTTTTATTCTACTAATAATACTTGCTAAATTGAATAATAGTAAAATAAGAGCTTACATAAATTATGAAAAAGTGAATAAGTTAATGTATATACTCTTGGTTCTTATTAAAACAACTTACATAGTTAGAGATAATCTAGGAAATAATAGGAATTATCTTCACAATTATGTATGCTATGAAAATGATATTGAAGATAATTGAACTTGTTAGGTTTGATCTCATGTTTTTTACCAACCTATTTTTGTTAATAATAACTCATGGAGTATAAGATAGATATGATGATCTCTAATGTGTTAAAACTTATGCCACTACTTTCATTGTTGTTATGCTACTACTTGCATCAAAGTTGGCATCTGTTTTTGGTGAACAAATATTTTTTATAACGAGTACTTAGCGAACATATAAAACAGGATTAATATTTATATTAGTATTATATTATTGTAACATTATTATGCGGAGGGAATCTTTGAAGGATACACGTGTAAATGGCACAGATGATAAATACATAAATAAATAAATGGGTAGTGTTTCCATAGAGCAGCATGTATGGTAGCACAAGGAGCGTGGGTAATTGGTGTGGAAGTGGAAGAGTAGCACCATCTTTGATCCTCCCAATTTATTATATTCCTAATCTCAATCATATCCAATTTATTCATTCTCCACCCTCATCACTCCAACTCACTGCGTAACCTTCTTCTCTTCGCTTATACAATTATTTTACCATTCATTCATTCGTTCATTCATTTGCTTCAATCTGCAGCAGAAGACGGTTTTCGTTTTCAGCAGTTCCTCCAATGGACGCCGAACACCAAACCACGGAGCAAGAATACGCGTTTCACTCCGACCTACTCCACCAATTCGCTGCCATCCCCACCGTCGACAAGGCATGGCTCTTCAACTCCCACACCGGTCAGTTTCAAACGCCATTTCCCTTCATCTTTCACTTCACTTTCCACTGCTCACCATTTTTATTTCCCTCTGCATTGCAGCCTTGCCTTCCCAGGCAATGTTCTGCGTAAGTCAACCCAACCTTTTAGCCAACAAGAGGAAGAAGTCCATCGTCTCCGCTTCCTTGCTCAGACAAACCGACGCCACCGTCGCCTTTCACTGGGCTCCCTTTCCGATCGAATTGACCGGAGTCTCCGCCATGGTTCCCTCGCCTTCTGCCTCCAAGCTGCTCATTGTTCGGAATCCCGAGACTGAAGCTCCTTGCCGCTTTGAAATTTGGAGCTCCTCTCAACTCGAAAAGGAGTTCCATGTCCCTCAATCCAAACATGGTTCTCTCTACACTGATGGATGGTAAACTTACTGTTGCTCTTTTTCATGTTTCAATCATTTTTTCTTAAAACACTAGAACAAGTAAGAAGATAAAATGAAATAAGTTATTGTATAATTTACTCATAAAGTTTCTGCAATTAACTTACTAATTTTAATTTGTGTACAAACTAATTTTTACTTTTCTTAAACATGAATTTTAACTCGTAAGTAAGCTAATTTTAACTTTCGATAAAGTTTATTTATTTATTTTTTATTCTCGTATAGCTGTGGGTGCTTCTGAAGTAGTTCATTCAAATCTGTTCTTATACTGCTTTAACTATGGTTGGGATGCACTTTATTCATAGACGACACTTATAAGAGATTAGAAGATAAGAAAGTAAAAAGAATGAGTCTGTAAATTTAACTTATTATGCATTTCAACTGTTTAAAAGTTAACTGGTAGAGCTTCTATAAGGTCTGTTTGGTAGAGAGGAGAGAGTTATAGTGGATGTAATACAAGTGGAAAACAAAAGTGTTTGTATGAAGAGAAATGGAGAAAAAACAAGGAGAGAAATAGAGAGATGAATGGAAATAGGAGACAAGTAGAGTGAAAAAGTAGTGGTAAATAGTAACATTAAACTGACGTACTTGTTTGGAAGAAATAATTGCTTAGTTTTTTATAAGGAAGATGTATAAAATGAGTAATTATTTCTTCAAAATACGCCAAATCAAACTTGTGCACAAAACTCTGTTACCAGCTAAATTTATGAGCTGGATTACCCTTTTGTGTTATTTTAGGTTTGAGGGGATCTCTTGGAATTTGAATGAAACTTGTATAGCGTATATAGCTGAAGAGCCAGCTCCTGCAAAGCCCACATTCAATGATCTGGGTGGCTACAAGAAAGGTGGTTCTTCAGACAAGGATTGTGGTACCTGGAAAGCGCAAGGGGAATGGGAGGAGGACTGGGGAGAGACATATCCAGGGAAGAGGCAGCCTGCCCTTTTTGTCATCGACATCAACAGGTTTTGTATAATATATGATATTTTGTTAAATTGATTGATGTAACTTTTAAGATAGGAAATGCTAACTATAACAGTTATTTTTCAGTGGAGAGGTACAGGCCGTCAAAGGAATTGACAAGTCTTTGAGTGTTGGACAAGTTGTGTGGGCTCCAGCAATAGAAGGCTCTGTGCAATATTTGGTCTTTGTTGGATGGTCATTTGAGACAAGAAAACTTGGTATTAAGTACTGCTATAACAGGCCATGTGCATTATATGCTGTTAAAGCACCACGGTACGAGTCAAAAGCAAATGAAACTGAGACTTAGTAAGTCACTTCAATATTCCTTCTTTGAAAGTGAACATCTTTTTCTTAAGTTTAGTTGTGCTGAACTAAAGTTTGAAGGTGTATTGATTGATGTAGCTCAACTGAAGATGTTCAGGCTGTTAACCTCACTCAAACCATAAGTAGTGCTTTCTTTCCACGGTTCAGGTAATAGCGAGGTTCATTTTGCTCTTATTCGATTTATTCCATATGCTGAAACAAAGTCCCACACCCCAGCCCCACAAAAAGGTAAAATTTTTAGTGTTCTAGTTTCTGGTGTGCAAATAACATATTGGTTTGAGTAATTTACAGTTGTCCCTTTGTGAGATTTTGCCCCAATAACCCACCGCTTTGGGGTCCTACAGGAAATCTCTTGATTGTTTTTTAAAAATACCTTGTCAATTATACATTACACTGGTCCCCCTTAATTGATTGTTCAAAAATATTACATGAGCATGGTTGTTGTAAATGTTAAAAGGGTATGGTGTGCAAAATGAAAAAAAATCTTAGGAGGATGTCAGTATAACTTACTGAAAAGGTTAGTGACAATATTATAAGAAAGATAGCTAACGGTAAAAGTAAGGGGTTACACAGGTGATTATTTTCATGGCTTTCAATCTCCAGATTCTGAGAGCGATACTTGCCACTGTGGATAGTGGCTAAAGCATAATAAATAACTTTTTCCTCAAAATGATTTTCATTTTAACAAAGTTATATATATATATATATATATATATATATATATATATATATATATATATATATATATATATATAAATATTTTTATTTTTTTTATACTTTTGAAAAGGCTGTAAAATTCTCTGCCAACTGCCTATATTTTTAGAATATGAAATTAATCTTTGAGGCCTATATTCCTTGAGACTTACATTACATTCTGCATTATCAGTTTTTCCTAGTAAGATGCGTGAGAAACTATGGTCTGATTAAAAGCTGTCCAAAATCATTCCAAACATTCTCCTGAAATTTAGTTACATTCTAAAATGGAACATGTTATCACTTATCTGTTTTAGTCATATGAAAGTAGTTCATCTTTCTCTTATATTTGAAATTTAAGCAATGAGTTATTAGTAATAAGTACGTCAGTATAATGTCTGTGTCAACTGCCCGTATTTGGATAATATGAAAGTAATATTTGAGGCATATATTCCTTGAAACATACATTAGATTCTCCATTATTATCTGTTTTTCCTAGTAAGATTACTTCTATAAAAGTAATCTTTTGCTCCTTATTTTCCCTAGACTTCTGTGACAACTGCCAGTATTTGGAGAATATGAAAGTTTTCTTTGAGGCATATATTCCTTGAAACTTACATTATATTCTCTATTATCAGTGTCTCCTTGTAAGAGTGTGAGAAATTCTGCTGATTAAAAGCTTTCCTGATCATTTCAAACTTCCTCCTGAAAGTTTAGTTACATCCTAAAATCATACACATTATCACTTGTCTTTTTTAGTCACAAGCACCTCTCTTTTTTCCTTCCCAAAATTTAAGCAAACTTTATCAGTAATAAGTGTGTAAATTTGATTTCTATGATCTTGATTCCTGTGCATAAATTTTCTACCAGCCCAGATGGAAAGTTCCTTGTATTTGTATCTGCAAGAAGTTCAGTTGATTCTGGCGCCCATTCTGCTACAGATTCACTTCATAGAATTGATTGGCCTAAGGATATGAAGCTTTATCAATCTTCTAAAATTCATGAAGTGGTAATTTTTTTTTCCTTTCTTGTTGTCTAGTTTAACTTTAATCTGAACAGATGCTGCCATTGAGATTTATTTCTGTTGCTTCTCTTTTATTTATTCATTTTGTCAAAGAGTATTAACTTCTTAACTATCCTATGCTTAAGAACTTGCCTTGGAAAATATAAAATTTCACTATGACACTGTGTTTATGGTTTTAGATGAAATAATTTGTTAAAGCTTTTTCTATAATGGTTGAATGGGGGCAGTGTTCTTGTTGAAAATCTATACAATTTATTCCGGTACCTTTACTGAAAAAACAGGAATTTTCCAATTGGTTCTCTGTGGTTAGCACGTTAAGCACAGTAACTTAGTTTTCCCTGTTATTGTTTCTCAATCCTGGCTTCAATTTATAGAAGATAATGAATGGATGGTATCTTTCACAGACTCATGTCTAGTATCGATTTCATGAATCATGATGCTGTTCGATTCGTACTGAGGAGTTGCTGTTAGCAATGTTTTAAAAACCAAATAGTAGTTGTCTGAGGCAACACCCAGATGTAACCTGTGAACTCACTTTTATATTTTCCAAAACATTTTCAAAATAAACGTGGAAATATTCATTTTGTTTTTTATTGCTTCATGGTAATGTCTTCTTTTGTCTCCCAACTTTATACTAAATTTTTTTTCCCTTTGTTTAAAATTTTTAAGATTCCAGTTGTGTTGTTTGCGGAGGATGGCAGCTTCCCAGGGCTTTACTGTTCAAATATCCTCAGTGATCCATGGCTTTCTGATGGCCACAGTTTGGTTATAGCTTCTGTTTGGCACAGCAATCAAGTTTTACTTTCCATAAATGTGTTGAGGTAGCTATGACAGTGGGGATACATTTTTGTTATGTTCGTGTAAATCTTTATGCAAATCATGACAATCAACTTTCTACATTTTCATCAAATGTAGTGGAGAAATATTGCGGATCACCCCTGCTAACTCAAAATTCTCTTGGAGTCTCCTTACATTGGATGGGAACAATATTCTTGCTGGTACTAACCATTAGATGCTCAATTTATATTTGACCATATAAGATTGGAGTGATGACACTTGTTAGTTTATTCTACCTTGTTCAATTTTATACAGTTTCTAGCAGTCCAGTAGATGTTCCTCAAATCAAGTATGGAGCTATTGTTAAAAGTACAACTAATAATAAAGAATGGAGTTGGTCAGATGTCTCAAATCCCATATTTAAGTGCTCGGACAAGGTTTTGTTAATTTTCCTTTTTGAATATTTGTTCAAATTAATTAAAAGAAAGTGTTGCATGCTTAAATTGTATCATTGGAAATTGGCTACAGGTTAGATCCTCGCTCTCCTCTCTTACATCCAGTATAATGAAGATCCCAGTCAAGGATGTTTCTGAAAGCTTCACAAAAGGTATCTGCCTTATTTGGAGTCTTTTCGCTGATTAAATGGCACGGAATTGCTTTAATATAGCTCTTAAGCTTACCACAAATGGCTAAAGCAAACATCTCATGGTATCATGTGGTTCATGGTATCTGCAATAGTTCTGAAACATAACCAATTGAACATTCAAGGAAGAAGAAACCCTGCCAAATAATTTTATTTGACATCTAATGTTGTTTAGTATGATATATGAGAAATGTTATTCATTCTTCTCTGCATGCTTTCTTCTCTTCATAAAAAGTAAAGAAAAAGAGTCTTCAATTGTTTCATGAAGATGATAACGAAGTCAAAGTTAAGCTCTAATAAATAGAACCTGTATAAAGGTGCTGAAATTGAAATTTAGAAAACCTAAATTATAGTGGGCAACAATAGAAAATGAAGATGGAGAAACTTGAGTAGAATTTACAGTCTTTTCCTTTATGGATAGTACTAGTAGGGTTAAGTGTGGCTGAACTTGCATGGATAAACAGTAGCAACATATAATTGATGGTCCTTTTCTATGTCATATTGAAGTCATTTGATGGTTTAGATGATCTTGATCATCCCTAAAGCTATAAAACTGACAGCAGAGTTGAGTTAAAAGTAATTAAATCTGAAAAGTCAAAGGCATTTTATTTGCTTGATCTTTGATTCACAATGTAAGGTTATACTCAAATTTCTTTTGAGGAATTTATTTTCTTCTTTTTTGTTTTGTCAACTTCAATTTTTTCAGGTGCTAGTCAACCTTATGAAGCTATATTTGTGTCATCAAAAACGAGGAAAAGTGATGCATGTGATCCACTAATTGTGGTCCTTCATGGGGGACCACATTCTGTGTTATTGTCAAGCTTTTCGAAGCAATTGGCTTATCTTTCTTCGGTTGGATATAGCTTGTTAATTGTTAATTACAGGTAAATATTATCCTCCTTGGTTCCCAAGCATTTGATCAAGGCCATAAAATTTAAATTCACAGCTTTGATGTGTTCAATCCTGTTCCTGTTTATTCTTTTGTTCAGGAATGATATTACTTACTATCCTATCCTATTTCTCCTATTTATACTAATTTTGTGGTTTGGTACTTGTGTAAGCCCAAGGATGCTTAGAATATGATCAGCATTAACATTAACTCCGATATTTTAAAATAAGTTTGTTGTATCATATATGCCAAGTGTTTTAATGTAAAACGGAATAATAGTGCTGGAACTTTTATGTGATAGCCTGTATGATCTCCCAGCTCATAAAGCCTCTTTAGATATCCAATTAGTTATAGATGAAGATGTTTAAATATAGTCTGCTCTAAGCTTACATGGTAATATATCTCAGAGGCTCAATAGGATTTGGCGAGGAAGCCTTGCAATCTCTTCCAGGAAAAGTTGGCTCTCAGGTATGGGGTGATTTTTTCTTTTAATTTCTAAAGTCTTCACTTGATAGTGGTGCTATCTATCCAACAACATCTCACCTTCAAAAGCAAGTTTCAACTTCCAAAATGGCCATATTTTTTTTGAGGTTGGATTTGATCATCATTTTACATGCAGGATGTCAACGATGTGCTCACTGCTATTGATCATGTCATTGACTTGGGACTCGCCAATCCTTCAAAGATTGCAGTTCTTGGTGGCTCACATGGCGGCTTTCTGACAACCCACTTGATTGGCCAGGTTCAACTAGTTCTGTTACTTTTCTGATTGTGACAGTTATTGTGATCATTGACCATGGATTTATATTAACTTTAAAAACGACTGTAGCACATAAATATTTGTGCTGAAGATTGAACAGTCTCAAAATTAATTTATGGTACTTGGGCTGCTTATCTATTTTTAGTGTTGATTGACATTATTACAACAACTTCAACATAATATTAGTTGTTGTTGAAAGATTGGTGACAAAATAGGTAACACCATATTGAGGCGAGAGAAACTGAGAAGGGATACAATGAATTTCGTGTGTTGTGTATACACGAGTATTCTTATTTATAATTAAGAAGAGATACAATAATAAAGAACAAAATCAATATCTAATGATGAGAAATATATTTGGTAAGATATTTCCCTATAAAATCATATCATATCTCCCAATTTATTGTTATCAAACCATATTTTTAACACTTCCCTCAAGCTGGAGCATGTGTATCATGAGACATATTTGTTACAAATGTCATCAACACAAGACTCCATATGAGAATCATCTTAACCAGTTGGTTGACAAATTATACACACTCCCCTGGAACATATGTATCATATGAGTCAAGCTTATTACAAATTTCGGAGGGCATGGCAGTTGCTGTTGAGCAAATACTGCTTAGAGAGCGTAGTGGTTGCTGGAGAGAAAAATTGGTCAGAGGCATGGCAGTTGCCAGAAAACAATGCTCAGAGGATACGATGGATACCAGAAAGCATGAATGCTTTGAGAGCATGGCAGCTGCTGATAAGCAAAAAATGCTTAGGGTTGATCACTGCACAACAAGGCGATGCCAATGGTTGCAACGGGTGACCAAAACATGCTCAATGGGAAAATGTTAGCAGTGAACAACATCTACCATAAAAAGCTCCCTGGATAAATGTCACTGATGAACAATATCCGCCAATAAAATGTTGGCAGTGAACCATACCTGCTAAAAAAAATCGTAATTTGTTTCAATCCAAGGAATAAACAAAGACAAGGATAATACTTCAACATCAGGAAGCTTTGTGATGTTTGTTTTATTTTTTTATTTTAATGTTATGTTTCATATTATATACAAAGGTGTATATATGTGGCCATTTAACTCAGTTTGCAAAATTAATATCCACTATAATAGTGGTCTGACTTTGTGTTTTTAAAGTTTGGGCTTTTACAATTCCATTGTGGTTTTGTTTTTCATGTCTTTCTGATTGCTGTAGGCACCTGAGAAATTTGTTGCAGCTGCTGCTAGAAATCCTGTGTGTAACCTTGCACTGATGGTTGGTACAACTGATATCCCTGATTGGTGCTATGTGGAGACATATGGAACCAAGGGTAGAGATAAGTTTACTGAAGCACCTTCAGCAGAGGATTTAACTCTATTTTATAGCAAATCTCCTATTTCACACCTCTCAAAGGTCTGTATACCTAGATATGGTTTTGAAATATTAAATTGTAATTTACTCGGTATTTTAAGCATGCTTCAAAATGAAGTATTAGAAAATAACAATTGCATGAGCACTTGTATCAATAACAAGCCTGCAGTTTTAGCATCAAGGAATAGTTGAGGCTAATATTTTGAACAAATGCATTAACTATTTTAAATTTTCATGATTAATGAAACTTTTCTTGCCTAGAATTTTGATTTTATTTCGTTTTTTCCTCTTATTCCTTTGAATTACATGATAAAGTTGTATTGTACTATCCAGTGAACTGGTGTCAATGTTAATGCTCCACCACACAACTAAATTGAAGCCTATTTATAATATTTCTCGCTGCTTGCTGTTAAAATCTTGCATTGATGATTTATATTTTGATGATATGTTCAGGCAAAAACACCAACACTTTTTCTACTCGGTGCCCAAGATCTGCGTGTTCCAATTTCGACTGGACTACAAGTAAGTATTATTGAGCTTAACATATAGCTGCTAACTCTTGGGTGATTTTGCCTTATAAACTAGAACAATATGACAGATAAATAAAACCATATTATTTAAATTTGTAGTATGCTCGGGCTTTAAGGGAGAAAGGAGTACCAACCAAAGTCATCGTGTTTCCAAATGATGTTCATGGAATTGAAAGGTAAACAAATCTTAACATAGACATCTCCGTTTCCTCTATAATAATGGCCTATTCATGTAAATTTGTTCACAAGAGAAAAAAAAATTTAAAAAAAAGTGAAATAAATTTCTCCATAAATCAATAATGGCTTATGCGTTAAATATCTAATTTTGGAGAAGTTAATACGAGAGTTTTTACAGATGACTAAATTTAGTTTAGTTTAAATCCACGTTTGGTCCGTATACAATTTTAATTGCTGATTTGGTTCGGTCTACTGCTATTACATCATTGAGTTGTTAATATAGAATTTCAAATACACCGGTCAGAAAATTTCAAATACACCGGTCAGAGAATAACACATTAAAGTTACTTGTAAAATTTACTATTAATATCTGACATAAATGAGTAATTGATACTATTATTGCAGAGATATAAATAACATTTCTTGCAAATAATTAGATTATATGTTAACATTGGATCAAAATTACTTAAGTTTCGAATGATTAAAATTTTACAGGGACCAAAAATTGCATATTTGTGAATCTATGAGAACTAAAAATTTAAGGCTTTTACGTTACACAAAGTTTGTCATTTTTCTTGTTTACTTCTCTTGAACTAATTGCAATTGATAATATTGTTTGGTTCAACTTTTGTCCAGACCACAATCCGACTTTGAAAGCTACCTTAACATTGCGATCTGGTTCAACAAGTATTGCAAATGAGCTGCATTTTCAGAGAAGTGAGTACAAGACACTGTATTTCTGAAAAAGAGAGTGGAGCATACTATATTTGTAAATGTAATTTCTATCTTTTTTTTTTAATAAAAAAAATAATTCATTGAAGGTAATGGGTTATGAAAAGCACACGACACTGAATACTTGAATATAATCGAATTTCCCATTGATTATTTATTTGCGGATAATTTTGTTTGAGATTTTGGACGAACCAAGGAGGATTGTTTTGTGTCTGATAATGTTTTCTAGTACCCTTGTATTTTCTTTCAGCCCCTTCATAGGTACGAAAAATTTCAAACTATTTATAAATCAGAAACATTATAGATGGTATGATCTAAAATTCTATTTTGGATTATATAATTTAAAATTTAATAATATATTTTTAATTATACAATTAAAAAGTGTCTTTTATATCGTAAAATTTTAGATAGTATGATCTAAAATTTTATTTTGGATTATATAATTTAAAATTTAATAATATATTTTTTATCATACAATTAGAAAATGTATTTTATGTCGTAAAATTTGAAATATATTTTTAGAAACGAAAATATATTTTTAATTACATAATTTTGAAATGTATTTTAGATTATATAATTAAAAAATATGTTTGAGATTGTTAAATGGTTTTAGACGGTATAATCTATAAAATTGTATAAGTACAATTTAAAATATATTTTTTGATTGCGTTATTTGAAAATATATATTGAATGGTATAATTTAAAATACAATTTTGCATAATTTGAATGTGGAAACAATATAACTTAGAATATATTTTTAAATTATATAATTTGTAATATATTTTTTAATTCAGAATTATAATTTGAAAATAATTGATGTATTTAGGAATATATTTGAAATTAACTATGACGTGTTAAGACGAGGAAATTGGATAGGGGTAGGAAATGAAGATACGGAGGTACAAAAAACCCTGCCTTTGAGAGGAGTTTCTTAGCAGAAAAGCCCAACCCTGCAGATATGAGAAAATAAGAAAGAATAAGATAAAGGAAAATTGCAGAGGCAGCTTCTCTCCTGAGGTTTCACACCAATGCTGGCCAAGTTTGGTTTCTTAGATACCAATCTTTTGGGTTTCTGCAACACACTTCCTTCTCCACCCGATACCTCTCCTTTCATTCCCACCACAACCACTCACTCTCCCAATAAATATGGTTTCAATAAACTCAGTTTGGCTACAAATGCTGATTCCTGCCCCCCAAAGAAGAGCCTCAAGAAGAAGCTGCACTCCACGTGTTCGACCACATGGGTCTCTCACGGTGGTCGCATTCCCTCACTTCTCCACGCTCTCAACACCATTCACGATTTGGATAACGCTCTCAGACAGTGGGAGGACACGCTCTGCAGCAGGGAAATCAGTGCAATTCTCAAGGCCCAGGTCTCTTGGCAGAGGGCTCTGCAAATTTTCGAGTGGTTCAAGAAAAAGGGTTGCTATGACTTGAACGTCATTCACTACAACATAATGCTCTGGACCCTTGGCAGAGAGCGCAAGTGGGGGCTTGTGGAGAGTTTGTGGGGCGAAATGAATGCAAAAGGAGTTGCACCTGTGAATTCCACTTATGGGACCTTGATTGATGTCTATAGCAAAGGTGGACTCAAAGAAGAAGCTCTTGCTTGGCTTCACAGGATGCAGAGTAAAGGAATGGAGCCTGATGAGGTCACCGTGGGGATTGTTGTTCTGTTGTACAAGAGGGCGGGAGAGTTCCGAAAAGCTGAAGACTTTTTCAGAAGATGGATTAGTGGTGCACCTTTTAGATTAGGGGTTAATCATAATTTTGCAGAGGATGATAAAGGATCACATGCCAATGTTTGTTTAAGCTCGAATACATATACTACATTGATTGACACATTTGGAAAGGGTGGTCTATTTCGCACAGCATGTGAAACTTTTGCTAGGATGATCAGACAAGGCATGGCCTTGAATACAGTGACACTCAATTTAATGATTCAGTTGTATGGAAACTGTGGAAAGCTGCAACATGCTTGTTTGTTGTTCCAGAAAATGAGAGAGTTTCGGTGCCTACCCGACACTTGGACGTATAACATCCTCATTTCGGCTCATATTAAGAATAATAATGTCAACATGGCAGCTAAATTTCTAGCAAGGATGAAACAGGCCTGCCTTGAGCCAGATGTTTTGAGTTACCGTATCCTCTTGCATGCATACTCGACAAGAAAAATGGTCCAAGAAGCGGAAGAGCTTGTACGGGAGATGGACGAAAGGAATCTTGCAATCGATGAATTCACCCAATCTGCTTTGACTAGAATGTATGTAGAATCAGGTATGCTTGAGAAGTCATGGTTGTGGTTCAGGAGGTTTCACCTAGCCGGGAATATTAGTTCTGGCTGTTATTCTGCCAATATTGATGCTTATGGAGAGAGAGGGTACACTTTAGAAGCAGAGAAAGTATTTTTGTGCTGCAAAGAAAAGAAGAAGCTCACTGTCCTCGAGTTTAATGTGATGATTAAAGCTTATGGGATAGGAAAATGCTATGATAAAGCATGTCAATTGTTTGATTGTATGAAGAAATTTGGTGTTGTTGCAGACAAATGCAGCTACAGTTCTCTCATACATATTTTGGCCAGTGCTGACAAACCGCACGATGCAAAATCTTATCTTGAAAGAATGCAAGATGCAGGACTTGTGAGTGACTGTGTTCCATATTGTGTTGTGATAAAAAGCTTCGTGAAGTTAGGTCAATTGAAAAGGGCTGAAGAATTATTCCAGGAGATGCTTGGATATGCCGTGCTGCCTGATGTCATTATTTATGGTGTTTTTATCAATGCTTTTGCTGATGCGGGAAGTGTTAAAGAAGCCATCAATTATGTTAATGAAATGCGAAAGGCAGGATTGTCAGGGAATCCAACTATATATAACTCTTTAATTAAGTTGTATACTAAAGTAGGCTACCTGAAAGAAGCACAAGAAACATACAAATTGCTTCAACTGTCAGATGAAGGTCCTTCAATATTTTCCTCTAATTGTATGATTGATCTTTATACTGAACGACTTATGGTTGAACAAGCAGAAGAGATATTTGAGAGCTTGAAGAAGAATGAAGTTGCAAATGAGTTTTCATATGCAATGATGCTATGTCTGTATAAGAAAATTGGAAGATTGGATGAAGCCATTCAAATTGCAACACAGATGAGAAGACTAGATCTTTTGTCTGATGTATTGAGTTATAATAATGTGCTTGGTTTGTATTCTATGGATGGGAGGCTAAGGGAAGCTACAGAGACTTTCAAGGAAATGATAAAATCTGGCATTCAACCAGACGATTTCACATTCAGAGCACTTGCTAACATTTTGGTGAATTGTGGAGTTTCAAAGCGGGCTGTTGGCAGGCTAGAAGTAATGGTGAAAAGGGATGCTCCTCATGGTTTGCAAGGATGGATGCTGGCACTCTCAGGTGCATCTGAAGGAGATAATTTTCCAAATGAATAGATGTGCTTAATTATGAAGCCTACATTATAAAAGCATGATTGGAGTTTACTAGTCTGGCTTTCCTCTGGAGCAGGGTTTCCTTTAATTTGGTTACTTGGCTGAGGCTATGATTGGAGCATTTCAAGCAATGTATTTAGAATTACTACTGGTAATTTCTATGATAATCTGTTATGATATGGCTTGGTGGTTTGAATGTGGTCCATAAATTAGGCAAAATATATGGGAATCTGTGAAATATGAAGATAGGATAAATTGACAAGTTATATTTTGTTCCAGAGTAGCTGTACCTTGCTCTTCATTTCTTAGAGATAATTTTATCCGCCAGAATAATTCCAAGATTTGAAAGAGCATGTTTTTATTTACCTAATCATAACTACAGTTCTCTCCTGTTTTGCAGGATTCTTGGATGCGAAAAAGTTGAGTCCTTCTACGCGTATTCTTGAAGGTCAGTAATGGGAATTGGAGTGTTGAAACCTCATTGGTGGGAACTAAATGAACTGTTTTTTCCCCTTTTCCCTCATTTCAAGGACACAAGTAGGAAATCTAGACATATCATACCAATATTTAAATTTATAATATGGAAATTAATCAAAAGAGATTTTCTAACTAAATTCATCTCACAGGTTACTGTGCCAATGAGTTAATTCTGTATCTAATTATCAGGGGTTAGTGTTTGGAATGCATTTCCCCTATTATTTTAGTTTAATATGTGCAACTAGTCCTTGATGATATTTGTTATGTTCAAATAAATTTTGCGCAGTTTTGGGATTTTTTTTTTTTTCTGGAGATATAAGTCATGACTGCTTGCTTCTTTGTTGTCTGCAGAAGATATGGTTTGTCACTAGAGGTTTTTAATCCTGCACACCTCATTGTTCAGGTATACTTTAACGTTAATACCTGAAGCCAGCGTGGCTGTCAAAATGTTGAACCAACTTTTATACTTTAGCTGCATTCTAGTGCCATTTGCAACTAAATGAAAGTCCTGGAAATTGTGTTATTCCATGTGCAAGTCTTTGCTCGATATACTGGTGGTCAGTAATCAGTTATCATTTTGAGTTACGTACTTAAATGTCATGCAATTCAAACAGTTATAACAGATTGATATGGGGACATTTTCTTTGTATTTCAGACCAATTTAGGACTCAAACGGCCATGTACTCTATGTAGTCCCTGAAGCTGACAGTTGTTTTGGCTAAGTCTAAGCTTACATTTTCATTCCAATAGAAAGTAAGTAATTTTGCATGCTATCTTTTGGGGAGACCTTTTCATTATTTATGTCTAGTATATTTATCACTTTTTTCCAACTTTTTTCAGCTTGAGGAAAAAGTAATTTGTTGCCGGCAGATCTAATGGAAAGCTATAGAAAACTACCAGAGAAGTATGTTTGCATCCACATTTGATTTTCCCCAATTATAAAATTTTAGTCATTCTTTTTGAATAAAATTGAAAACACCAAATTTCAATAAAATTCGAATCACTTCTCCTTTTCTTTTTTCAATTTTCCATTTTCTATTCACAAGCATAGCACAATTGCATAAACCCTCTAATCCCTCTTTACAAAATTACCATAACTCCCTTGTTTAAATATCGTTAGACCATAAAGTTCCTTCTCATATACTTTTTTCTTGAACAAAATGTTATAATGTCAATTATGCTGTAATATAAATTATGTGGTGTTTTTTATGTATGGTTTTTCTTTTATCCAGATTAGTTACGACAATATATATGCATTTCAGTATTTAATATACTGTGTAATATTTGAGATGAGACTATCTATTCTGAAACAAGTGTTGCAAATGTGGAACTCTTTTGTTCAAACGTGCTTTTTAGAGTTGAAATTTTAAAATCAGTATTGGATAAGAAAAACCTATGATAATCATGTTAAAACAAAGGTCCTACCAAAGTATAAAATATCCTTTCGTAATTGATTTTACAGTAACCACAGTTAACATTTGATCATTATTGATTTAAAAAAAAAAACAAAAAAAACAGTTCTCTATTTCCTTTGCTAACTTAAATTTAAGGACATTAACGTACTTTACTGTTTTTTTTTTTTAAGATAGAAAGTTTATTATTTTTAAGAAATATTAATTTTCTAATTTCACAGTTTTATTTTTCAGTCCCAAGCTGACGTAACAGAATTAGACTGTACTTGAATACTGTTTTTAAGAACATTTCAATTAAAGTTAAATTGTAATTTTGATTTTTTTTCATTTTCTAATTCATGATTTCGGTGTTTTTGTTTTTATTTACTTTAGTCCAGTTCACCTTAAGACATAATACATTCATTCAATATTTCATAAAAAATAAAAAATTAGAAAAATTAAACTAACTGGTGTTCTAAAATAGAAGAAGGAAAATTGTGGAAAGAAAATAGAAAGATAAAAATTGCACATAAAAATTAAAGAGAAGGAAACTAAAATTATAAGTTAGTCCTAAAAGATAATTTGTTTGGTTCCATTTAATTTACGGACAAGTTAATAGTTTGTTTTTCTATTTTATTTCTCATTAAGGTAATTTTCTTCATTCTCGTAGCTTTCTTTCAATAGTATATTTGTTTTATAAGAAAAGATGAAGGAGAAAAATAGAAAATGAATAATTTTATACATATAAAGTAGGCAAGAAAATAAAAAGAGAAAACCTGTTTAGTTATGTAAAAAAGTTATATATATATATATATATATATATA
>Ga0209489_104519_pt1 | contig 25508 bp, 8 predicted proteins | sample SiratrowhiteBW_FD_187527 | JGI IMG/M metagenome (GOLD analysis project Ga0209489, IMG submission 187527) | Root nodule microbial communities of legume samples collected from California, USA - Siratro white BW (SPAdes) (version 2) | ecosystem: Host-associated > Plants > Roots > Nodule | place: USA...
TATATATATATATATATATATATACTCAGTTCTTTATTCTTAGTTTTCAATAGAAAATAATTATATTATCGTATTTTTTGTTTATTTTTGTTAATCTCTATAAAATATGATATTTATTTCATATAATATTGCTTAAACATATTTATTTATATATACGGAGAACATCTCTAACCTTTTTTAAATATAAACAAATTGAATAATTGAGAATCAAATACTTTATTTTTAGCATTACTATTATTTAGAATGAAAAAGACTTTCTGGTTATGTTTTAATTTATTTTTACTAACCCATATTGCAAATGCTTTTGAATTAATTTACTTTTAAACAGATTTAAAAGAAAATAAGAATGAAAGATTGCAAATCAAGCCTTTTCTTTTGAATATTTATTAAGACCAAGATATGAAGATATTGTAAAGTTCAAACTTAACCAATTCAAACATCAAAAGATAAATTTAAGAAGTTATATGAAAGGATTAGAGATAAAGAATGAAAGCAAGGCAAGCTAAGCAACAAAAGTTTGTATAAGAGATGTTCGTGAAAATACATGAGTTGTAATTACTAATATGATTATTATATTATATAGTCTATTGGGTTTAATGTTAAATTATAATAATTCTTCACATTATGAAGTTATACTCTTATGAGCTTTCTTTGAACTCTTTTATGAGTTTTCTTTGAACTCTTGTTAAGAGTGTTATTTGTTTTATTGAGTATTTTTAATCTTAGAAGGAGGTTAAAAAACTATAACTTAAAGAGATATTATATAGTTGCTATAATATCAAGAGTTGTGAATACGCATTGTAACTTAAAGATATGAGAATATTGGTTATAACTAAGTGTGTTGGTTAGTGAAAACTTCTAAACTATTTTCTTAAAAAAATTAGACCTGATGTAAGTCTAAGTGAACTAAAATAATTTATTGTATGTTGTTTTTTCTTTATTTCTTTTAGTATTTTTGTTTTATTATTTATTTTATCTTAACATTAAAAGATCTCGATTATATTACATAATTTAATTATACAATTTATTAGATAATATATTTTTATCTACTATGAAAAAAATTTAGACTCTATTCAACTCTTTATCCTAGAACCACTTAGTGTTAGTATTATAACTAACTTTTAGAGTTAGTTTTTAACTTGATGAGAAAATACTATCGGAATAAACTCTATAAACTCTGAAGGTGAAACTATTAATTACATCTTTTAAAAGAAAAAAGAATTGAAATATAAAAGCTAAAAAGAAAAATAAAATCTTGATATTGTTGACGACGTCCTTGATATTATTATTATTATTAAAAGTGACGTATCTTACTTCCTTAATGTGACTGGTAAACTGCTACCAAAAGATACTTTAGTTTATATTAAAACTAATACCTCCAAATGTTTTTAATACCAATATTAAATATTTTAATTTAGTTATAATAGTTACTCCGTTACTTTTAAATTAATAGTATTGATATCAATATGTTAACTTTATCAATATTAAGGTGCCATAACCCAATGTCAACACCATTAATTTAAAATTAATAAAATTATTTATTTAATAAATTTTTAATATTAAATCATGAACTTTTGGAAGTACCAATTTAATATAAATTAATTTTGGAAATATAAAGACTATTTTAACTCTATATAATTCTTTTACCATTGAAACACGTGCATAAATTGGCACAAAATGTTTCAATTTAACAAGTAGTGTCAGGTCAAAGTCTTAATTTGTTGTTGTATTAAACACTCAAAAGAAGAGTTTTACCCTTTATGATGATTCTAGCTTTCACATGATTACCTCTAAGAAAGGATACACATATAATTTCAAAAGAACTTAATGAAACTATTAAAATTGTATAGTAAAAATCATTGATGCGATCCCCAGAATAACTTAACTTTTAAACTCCATTAAAATTAATTAAATACAATAATTGAATATTAGAAGTTTACACTCTCCATCTATTTCAAAAATAAATGAAATGATTTATTTTTTAATTTATATATTTTTATTTTATTTTAAATTTAATGACTTGGATTAATTAAGTTACAAGTGTATCATAATCTCGTATGTAGATTGTAATATTATTTCGGTCATGAAATATACTTCAGCATCGATGCCATGTATTACGCAGTTCAAAAATGCTGAACTTTAACTAATAATAAAAAAAAAAAACTCGTGTAATTATGATGGAAAGACACATACTAATTTTCATTTTCATGTTGTAGTTTTAGTTGTAAGGATATTGATGACTCAGAAATTTATACAACAAACATTTACTTACAATAAACAATAAATTTTTGGATAGATAATTTTAATATATAAGCAATAAATTACTGAATGCTATAATTCATATGATCTGGTCTGATTCGGTTCTTTTTCACACCGTAGCGCAGTCACGTTAATTTATTATTTCATATGATCTAGTTCAACCGGTTCTTTTTCAAACCGTGAAGCAGTCATATGAACCTCCTTCGACTCCCACCACCTAGTCATTTTTATTTAAGATTCCAATGACTAGTAGAGTCAGGATGTGAACCTTCTTCGACTCTCACCACCTAGTTATCTTCATCTATGATTCCAATGACTAGTAGAGTCAGGATACAGGTAGTCTCGATCACACACCACATCATTCAAAAATACAAACATTGATACTACATCATACCATACATAAATATTCATTCAATTCAATTCAAATTCATCTAATTCATATTTAATAAAATAAATAATTACAATATATATCAAAAACAGTGAAACTATCTTCCCTTACAAAACATCATAATTCTTTATAAATTTATATTTCAAAGGAGACAAACCTTTATAAGAAAACATACAAATAGCTTCCCTCACCCAAATTCACAATAATATCTATAAAAATATGCAACTAGCTTCCCTAACAAAATATCATAATTTTAGATAAATTTCCATTTAAATATAAACAAACATTTATAAGAAAACATGCAAATAGCTTCCCTTACCCAAATTCACAAAACAAATAATTATAATATTTATAAAAATACACAAAAGTAGCTTTCCTTACCTCTATAGAATACAGATACTCAAAAACCCTAAAATCACAGTCAACCTAACTCTGTTCAAGGATATGATCGGACACTCTTAATCTACTCAACGCTAGGAATCTAGGGGTGTCCTCTGATTGTTAATTTGATAATCTATGAGATCACAAATCTAGAGAGTAGGTAGAAAATTTTAAAGAGAAATTTTTTGAGAGATGGTGGACTGTATCTTCTTAAAAGAAGAAAAAGAGAGTTGATAGTTTTTATTAGAATAAAAAAGAATATCTTTTTAGAGTGAGATATGAGAGAACATCTTTTTTGAGAGAGTTGATAGTTGTTATAAAAATAAAAAGTAAATAACTAATTTTTATTTACTTAAACAACTTTTCTATTAAAAAAATAAATATTATCTTATTTATCTTTAAAATTAAATTTTAGGTTAATTTTTATTTCTAGGATATTACAGTCAACTGATAAAAACCTACGAAAATAAGAAAAGTTTACATTAAATGAAACAGCGTTGAATTTTTGTATTTCAAACTATATAAATTCTAAAAGTATGGTCGCTAACCTAGTAGTGTCCCTTAATAAAGCTAGACGCAACTACCTCTAAGAAAGGATACACATATAATTTCAAAACAAATTAATAAAACTATTAAAATTGTATAATAAAATTTATTAATGTGATCACGTAAGTAACTTAACTTTTCAATTTCTTTAAAATTAATTAAACAATCATCTATTTCAGAAATAAATTAAATGAGTTATTTTTAATTTATATTTTATTATTTTATTTTAAATTAATAACTTGGATTAATTAAGTTACAAGTGTGTCATAATTTCGTATGTAAATAGTAATATTATTTCGGTCGTGAAATATACTTCAACATCAATGCAATATATCATGCAATTCAATTAAATGTTAGGCCAAAACTAATAAAAGAGCACATTTAATTACAATGGAAGGACACATGCTTACTAATTTTCATGTTGTAGTATTAGTTTTGTAAGGATATTGATGACTCCATAGAAATCTATACAATAAATATTTACTTACAATAAACAATAAACTTTTAGATAGATGATTTTAATATATAAGCAATATATTATTGAATGCTATACTTGACAATAGATTTATTTAGATAACTTTTAGATATTAGAAATATGTAGAAAATAAATTTAAAATTTCAAAATTAACAAAAAAACTATACAAATTTTAGTGTAAATTTAAAATTCATATCAAAATTACTTACTGTGAAGAATTTGTAGAAAAGACAACATAATTTTCATGTGAGTTTTAAATTCATAGAAAATTTGCTTCTCATGCTTTCTTGGTCTAATGACAATTCATAATAATTTTTTTTCATATTTAAAAATAGTTCTATTAATTTTAAATCCACAAAATTTATATAGCGTATTATTTATGTAACTATACTCATGAGAAAATTGAGAATAAATTAAAAATGACAGAATACTTTTTTAAAATTTAAAAAAATATATTAAAAAATTATATAACATTCCATACTGATTACTAATAGGTTAAAATTTTTTATAATAAATATTTAAGTAGGGTAAAATTAATAATATTAGTTAAGATTAATATGCAAAACATAACATATTCTACTTTTTGTTTATATATATTAACGAGAAAAGAAAATAATAATAATAATTATCACATAATTAATATCATACATCAAAATATATTAGAATAAGTTAATCTCTACTCATAATAAAATAAGAAAAATTTAATATATATATATATATATATATATATATATATATATATATATATATATATAGATAGAGAGAGAGAGAGAGAGAGAGAGAGAGAGAGATGTGAAATATGTATGAATTTTTAAAATTAAAAGAAAAACTTCATTGAATTGAAAATGAAGAAATCACAATCAATTCTCTTATTTTTTCCAAATATATTAAATAGTCTAATTAATACTAATAAATCAAAATCAATCTAACACTTTTTTTGTATATTTAGTTTTTAATATTCTTGCCTTCTCTCTCCTCACTTTTCTCAATATCTATTTTTATGATGAAAAGATTTTATTAAGAGTTTTTATCATCACTACAATACCATACTTATTAGCATTGCCAGAAATCTAAGCAAAATAAAAAGAGTTGACTTTAAATGAAAAATAGCATTGAAGTTGCCTTTTAAAGGATAGAGATTTTAGATGTATGGTGCTAAATAGGCATAACATTCAATATGATAATAATTAAAAATGTCTTTTAAATAAATTCTTACTATGCTTATAATATCTCATTTATTTTGTTTTTATTTAAAAGAAAATCTCCGTCTAAAAGAAATTCCACACATAAACTGATCCATTTGAAAATAATTTTATATATAACATATAAAAAGTGATTAATCTAGAACCACTCTATTTGAAAATAATTTTATACATAACATTACGTTAAACGATTAACATGAAATTATTTTATTTTATTTGTGAAATGATATTATGATTAGCATTGTCATGATATTATAATATGATATTATAATTTACTATTTGATATTTCTTCAAAATATATCTTCACTAACATCCACTTCTCTAATTTTGTTTTTACGATATTCACACTAATTTAAAAATATCTCAAAATTATTACTTCGAAAGATGTTCTTAAATAAACTAATAAAAATAAGTTCACGTTTCTTAGCGAACTTAGAAAATATGACTGAAGTTGATGCAAGTTGTGAATAAGTATATAAGGAATTGTTGCTTCACGAATGCGAAATATGCTTGTTATTTTCGTGATAAATTATCGATATTTTACATTCTCTTAGAAATGTATGTAGTTTTCTTCAATATTTATCTATCTCCATATTTTTTTCTCATGTTTTTTTCTTTCAGTTTTATTCATCAATTTTTATTTGATTTTTTTTCTGTTTTTTCAACATGTTCTTGAAATAGTATTTGCTTTGGTTTGTTATGTAGGTACGGGACAGTTAATCTGATACCAAAACTTACCAAATTTGTGTAAGTTTCAAATTTTCAATAATTTTGAGACAAGGTCTGATGGGAAATTCAATAAAGAAAAGACAATACCATACCAAAATATTATAAAAAAATCACAAAAGGGGGAGAAAGAAGGGTATACCTAAATAATTAAGAGCTTAGATTTAATAACATTCAGTACTTGACTTTCAATATTAGGATATTACTGGTTACTCTAATAGTTAAATGGTTATTAAAAAGTATATATATATATATATATATATATATATATATATATATATATATATATATATTAAGTTACATAAATATAAGGTAGATTCCATATTTAAGTTGGCTTCATGCAAATTCTCTCAAAATTTATAAACTCTTCTCATAACAAGCATTAATCTTTATTTATTATTGTATAATATTATTTATTATTTATACCTTAGATATCACTGAACATTTATTATTTTATTAATATTATATATTTACAACTATTTTAGATTTTATTTGATTATTTACTTTAATAAATATTTTACATATTATGCTTCACGATTTATTTACATTAAATAGTAAATTATTAATTTTAATTTTGTTTAATTATTATACTTACAATATATATTATTTGGATAACATGTTAAAAATTGAAATTATAAATTATAAACTATTTCTATTTCTTTTCAATTTGTATCTTGCAAATCCATAATTATACGGAACAGACTAAATTTATAATTTATTAATAGAATCAATAGACTTTAATTCATTTAAGACGGAACAAATAATACATAGGTCCAAAGGAACGGTGGTACATACATTTCCTTTCCTTACTAAAATCCTATGAAGTAACCATAGAATTTGGTATTCCTGAAAATAACATTTTAGTTTCCTTACCCTTGTTGAGCACGTGTACTTTTACTAGAGATCAGTATTCTATGTTAGGTAAAATATTATTTGTGATTTTACAAGTATTTATTACAAACCTAAAATTTAAATTCAAGGTTACTAATTAAATTAAAATAATCATATGTTGATAATCTCTATGAAAATAAGTTGATCTATAAATTCATGATTAAATTTATATTAGATAATTTATTTTAACAAATAAGTTAGATTTAAGATTATTATAAAATTCTATTGGATTAAGAAAAATACTATAAACTATTAAAAAAATAGTATAAGTGATAGACGAATTAAAGTAATTATAAATAACATTTTTTTGATGACATTATTATTCTATTAAATTTAATATAAATTATTGAGTTATATATTTATTCATTTTAATTATTAAACATATTGACTTATATTAAAAAATATAAAATTTTAAAATTATTAGAAAATAAATTTGAATCTTATTTAGAAATCTTCTTACAATATAATATAATACAATATAATATAATACAATAAAATATAATATAATACAATATAATTAATATAATATAGTATAGTATAGTATAATATAATATAATATACTATAATATAATATAATATTACTATCATTTGAGAATAATTTATTATTTCTTGTATCTGAATCAATTTTTAGATAATAAATTTTTATTTAAAATAATCAGTTATCTTATTTATAATAATCAATTATCACATATGTATGTATAAATTTATTCTTATAAACTAATATAACTACTTTCTTAGTAATTAGGTGTCAAGGGGTTTTAATTCTAATCATTTGCCAGAAAATTTTTAAAGAATAACTATAAGAATACATAAGAATAGGTAAACAAAATAATGAAAAGACAGTAAAAGATAAATAAAGAAATAAAATAGTATAAAATAAATTGGAAGGGAAGAAACAGAAATACTAAACATTTAAGTAAGCAAGCAAAATTAAATGAAATCAAATTCATATTTGAATAATTAAAGTTTATTATGTGAGTTTTCTTAAACATATAAATTTTTGTATAAACAAACGTTATGAAGAAAGAAGATTCGTTAAGAAACAACGATTTATGTCAATTGTTAAGTTTGAAAGAAATCAACTAAATCGGCAGGACGTTTTGGGTGTTTACTTTTCAACAAGAGGAGCAAAATGAAAAAACAGGAAGTACCACTTTCATTTGGGATTTCGCGTTTGGTGAGAATTAAATTGAAATACTAATTAATAAATACACCTTTTTTATGGGCTCTTAAAATACACCTTATGCTTTTTAAGTGATTAGTAAATCCAAACTTGGCAAATTCGTGATCCAAAATGACACCATGTATGGTTTATAAACATTCAAAACAAGAGAAACATGACAAATTCGTGGTCCTTCAATATTGCTTGATTTTGACTTCATTGTAATAGTAAATTACTACTTCGGACACGCAACTTTCTTCCCAATCCTATATATGCACATGCACCTTTCATCTTGCAATAGCCACAGACCTAATTCCGGAATCATAATAACCCAAACTCTTTGATTTTCTACCTAGGCTAAGATGGCAATTAAGAATAAGGCATTGTTGGTTCTATCTCTTCCTCTATTGGTTGCAAATTTCATGCAATATTGTGTCAATGGAGAACAGCAAGTGCCTTGCTTTTTTGTCATGGGGGACTCTATATCTGACAATGGAAATAACAACAACCTTCGAACAGCTGCGAAAGCCAATTACAATCCATATGGCATCGACTTCCCAACAGGTGCTTCTGGAAGATTTGGCAATGGACGAAACATGGTTGACTTTCTTGGTAACTTCTCTATGCTATTACTTACACAATTCTTTCCATCACCAAAAGTAAAATAAAGTAAAAACTTATATTTTTGTTTATCTCTATGTCACTTCTATTTTCTTACTCCATGCACACTAATTAACTTTTAACCATATTGCAGCGGAATATTTGGAATTTCAAGAATCTGTGCCACCCTATGCAAACACTAGTGGCGCAGACATACTCAAGGGTGTGAATTACGCATCCGGAGCAGCTGGGATTCTCTTTGAGAGTGGAAAACATCTAGTATATAATAAAATATATATACTCTTTATTCCTATATCCTTTTTTCTTTGTTCATCTATATGTATATCTAACTGGATTAAATTTTTGGTGTTGTCTTTGAATGTTACACAACGCAGGGTGCCAATATCTATTTGGGACAACAGCTGAAAAATCACCAAGACATATATTTAAGAATCGTGAAGAAACTTGGAAGTTCTAAGAAAGCTAAAGAGTACCTTAACAAGTGCTTGTATTACGTGAATATAGGAAGCAATGATTACATAAACAATTTCTTCCTTCCCCAATTTTACCCGTCAAGCCGCATCTATACTCTTGAGCGATATACCAACCTTCTTATACAGAAGTTATCCGAATATATTAAGGTATTTTACAATTTCTTTTTGCTTTCAAGTTGTCTAACAAATTGACCATGTGGGATTAATGTTAGTGGCATACATACTAAATTAAATCAAACTTCTGGATCCAGAATTAATTTATTATAGCAGGTATAGCTTGGAGGTGCTTTCAGTTCTCATAGTTTGAAGGGCATTTAAGAACCCTCCTGAGTCAAGAGTTTAGGGCTCACTTTCATTTAGTTGAATTTGGTATATATTAACAGCATGTGCATTATACCTTGTAACTGTCAATATCTATACTAATGCTTTAATATCTATTAAAAAGAGTCAACTAATAAGAAAAGAAGTAATAATATGTATGTATATATGTATATAGAATGATTAGTTGTAAAACAATTAAATAAAGTTATATTTCAAGGAACATTTTTTTGCAAAAAAATAAATTTTATTAATTTAATAATTACAACAAAAAAAATCGTAAAATAAATTAAGCATATATTAGTTTATACGAAATTAATTGATTTTCATTTCACAGTTTTGTTTTAAAATGTAATATATTCAAAAATATACGTGAAATCTTATTATTAGATTGCATATTTATGAATATATATATATATATATATATATATATATATATATATATATATATTATTTAAAAGTCAATGTTATCATCAACATAATATTGTATCATTTAACGGTTACATATATAAAATGTTGTTCGTTATTATATATGTACATAGATATTTTGTAGGTTTTTAAGAAGATTTAACATTTTTTAAAAATAATTCTAGAAAACTATTTACGTTCTCTTTAAGCTCAAACAAAAAAATTGGAATTGAAATAAATATTAAATTTCATAAAAAATTATGATATATTAAAATACATTTTCAATGAAAATAATACATTCAATTGGAAATTAATTCTTTTGTTTTTATAAAATAAGTCATTTTTAACGCCATAATTTAAGTATATTTTTTTTAAATTAAGAAATATGATAATATATATATATATATATATATATATATATATATATATATATATATATAAACAATAATGAAATATTAGGTGAATGATAAAAATATAAATGAAAAAGAATAATTAATATTTACAAATGATAATTAAATAAAAAACAATTTAAAAAATAAGACATTTAAAAGGACTGGAGGGAGTATTAAACTACATTAAAAATTATTTTTAATGTTTATAAAATATTTTAATAATAGTTGCAGTTGGTCAGAAAAATATTTTTTTTAAATTAAAATTTTTAGATTATTTATGATAAAGGATGTTTATAAGATTATTATTTTTCCATCTGCTAAAAAGAAGAATCCAATGTTAAAGTTATTCATTAATTAGATAAAACAACTAATTTCCACTTGTGAATGACCTACAAATAAGTGGGGGTTGAAACAAAGACTTGAACAGGAATACAAGCTTAGGTCCAGCCCAGAACCTTTGAGCTACTTTTCCACAACAATGTTAATTGCACAAAATTGGTTTATTTAAGTCTAGTTTTACTATATTTGTATTACTTTTACTCAGTTTCTCTTGTCTAAATGAATTGTGCATTTTTACTATATTTGTATTACTTTTACTCAGTTTCTCTTTTCTAAATGAATTGTGCATAAAATATCATTCTTACGATATGATTTCTTCTTAATATTTGCTTCTCATTTAATTTCTTTAAACATTATAATTTTTATTATCTTCTAAATATCATGATTCATATAACGAGATAAAACATAACAAACATAAATGAAAGGAAACATTCTGGAATAAAAGAAATCTTTTTATGGCATATGCATTTAAAAAAATAAAAAAATAAACAAAAATGTGCTGTTTCGGGTATGAAAAACATATTTAAGTCAACAAAATTATAGGGTGCATTAAATTTAAAAACTATTTTTTAACACTTTATATGTTATATCATTTTTTTATCCTTTTTACCTTTTTTTTTTTTTTTTTATCACAACATTCATAACAATCTATTCCCTTTCCTCTCTTTCCTTTCCAAAGCAATAATAGTTTTTGGCAGTTTTAGAATCCGTATAAGTCTGATATAGTTTTGACTTATTTAGGCAATTATATGTTTAATTAAAGAGATAATTATTGGTATAGTGATTAAGTTTGAGTGAGTAATTTGTTATATTGGATGGCAGGTGCTGCATGACAAAGGGGCAAGAAAAGTGATGGTATATGGGTTGGGTCTTCTAGGCTGTACCCCAGATGCCATATCTAAGCGAGGGACCAATGGAAATTGTGTTAGTGAGTTAAATGATGCTGCCTTCCTGTTCAGCAACAAGCTCAATTCTGCAGTGAACACATTTAATAACAAGTTCACTGATTCCAAGTTCAGATTCATAAACAGCTCAAACTCAGCCAACCTGAACCAATTTGGTATAAACAACTTCTCATACTTCATTTCATCTACACAATACTATACTTATAATTAACCATGCATGCATGTGTTTCAGGCTTCACTGTTTTGAATGCTCCTTGCTGCCGTACGAGAGATGATGGACAGTGTGTTCCTAATGAAACACCATGTCCTAATCGAAACGAGTATGTGTTTTATGATGGATTCCATCTCACAGAGGCTGTCCAACGACTCGTTGCATTGAGTTCATATAACCAAATCATACCTCTTATTTAACATTCAACCAATCCTCCATTTCAAACCACACCACTGTCTCCTTAAATAATTTCTGATCATGCATCATAACTGCTTGTATTCAGTTCAATAAGTGCCCAGTTAAATAAAAGGAAAATAAGATTTACTCTAGTTAAATTAATATATACCCTAGTTAAAACGTTTATATATATATGAATTAATTTTACTTTATAAAGAGATTAATTTATTTTTTTATTTCTCATTTATAAAAAGTAATATCTACCACATAATTGACCTTAATGTTTATCAATATTTCGTTTTAAAATTAAACTACTCCTCTGGTTGGTTCAAGTGAAAAAAGAGATGAAGATAGAAAAGAAATGAGTTTGTTTATAAATATGGGGTAGTTCTATCGAAAATTTAATAAAATGGGTAAATTTTAAATAAATTATTAAAACGGGCAAGTGTTAAGGTTATATTATAACACTAAATTACTCTTATGATGGGTTCAAATGAGAGAAGAGATGAAGATGGAAAAAAATTAGGTTTGTTTACAGTTTAATTTAAATTTACCAAAATAGATAAATTTTAAAAAAGATTGTTAGAATGGACAAGTATTAACGTCACGTTGTAACATTAAATTACTGTTGTTGTAGGTTCAAGTGAGAAAAGAAATCAAGAAAAAAAAATTATTTACAAAAAAGGTGTAATTTTATTTAAAATGTATCAAAATAGGTAATTGCAGCAACCCCATATATGCTCTAGGCACATAAAAATTAAATTTTCAATTTTATCTTTTAAAAATATGTAATTCATTATGCATTGAGAGTGTATTTTCAAATCTAAAAATACATTTTAAAATATCCACGATAGAATATATTAATGCATTCTAAATTATTTTATAAATATGTATAGGGAATACTTCTGACATTTCTTCACCCGATAGGGGTCAACGAGCCCAGAGCCACTCACTCCCCAATTGGGAAAGAGAGTTTTAAGATAATGAAAGTGACAAGTCTGACAATGGGTGTGTGAACTGGGACGTGAGAAGATAACGCATGCATTCTGAGTGTTGCTCTGGTATAATTGACTAAACTTGAAAGTTAGAGTTTTGTTTAGCCTAGTACAAAAATGATATGAAAGACTAGAGGATTAAAGTGAGCGTGCACACGATCAACAATCCAAAATGACAAGGTCGTGCTTCGATAAATAAAATAGCACCATCAATTGATACAGTTGAAAATTATTTCTTCATCCACCTTAATTAGAATTTTCTCAAATTATTTTTGACAGATGTTAACTAAATTAGACCAAGACTCATGACACAAAATCATATTAAAGAAACTGGCTAGGTAATTAACAAAGGATCGACTAAGGTAATCCAAATGTGTTAGTCTCTCTGAAAATAAGAGAAGATAAATAACATGAAAAAACAAACATGTATTAAAGACCTAAAATCACAGTAACATTATTCAGACAAAGTGTAAAAAGACACCTATTTATTTTAAAAATATTCACATACTATACTAGTTTTTTTTATGTCAATTACATGTACTTTTTTCTTTTATGTCAGTTGCATGTATGTCTAAATTACATTATTTCTTCTCGTTGTTACGTCTATTCCCATTCTCCATTTTCTTTACCTAATTCCATTTTTCATTTTTTTTTTTGCAATGCAACTTTCTGATACCATTGCCTACTAGATATTCCTTTTTTAAATTATGACTATCTCCATAAATATGGAGCATATAAGACAAAAAAGAAAAAGGAGATCACTTTGACCTCTTATCCTATTCCTTTTTATGCAATCAAAAGAAAGAAAGGGGACTTAAAAAAATTAAAGAATTATTTCGTTCCTGATAGTTATTTATTCAATCAATGGATGAAAGTATACTCTAGATGGAATTGTGGGAGTATCTCCCAAGGATAATAATTGTACTGTTTTGCATGGACAAGCTAGATTGAGCAATGTGATTAGACAAAATAAATGGATGGATTTGGTAAAGAAAATGCGAAATAAGAGTTGACAAAATATGTTTTATCATCTAGTAATTTTTCGTTATATGTATTCTGATCTATTATTAATATCGACGTACTTTTTATGTAAATAAATCAAGAATTGAGAATATCTAACGTCCTAGAAACTCTCGTATCACCCCATATTTTTATTTTCCTCTCATACACCTAGTTTAAGATCTCAAAATCTATAATGACGTCTAATATATGTCTTTTATTTTAAAAAATTAAGTACATTATAAAAAGTTAAAATCCTTCTAATTTAATTCTTATTTTATATAAACAAAACTATAAAATATTTGGGGCAAGAACACCCGCCCTTAGAATCCTCCGTGAAACCATGTTGAATATATTTTTTACTACTGAATTTACCGTTTTCTAGCAAGTTCATCACCATCAATAATTTTCTTTTTGACATTTCTTTGGTGAACCCAATCATCACCATGAATTCTTACCAGGTGTGAGTACCATTATTGAATCAGATTTATCGACAGGAAATTAATTGAGGACATCAAGTTTTGAATTTTGAGCTTAGACGGTTTGTTCTTCAATCCTAATAGGGGGCAGGAAATTAATTAAGGGGGACACCAAATTTTGAATTTTGAGCTCAGATGGTTAGTTCTTCAGTCGTAATAGGGGCACATCTTCTTATGGCATGTTAAATCAAATATAATTATGGATGACAACAAAGTTGCCAAGTCCAGATATAAGGTCTCTTGAGACGAAAGAAGATATTTTCGAATTTCATCTTCTCTTTGCCATCGGATTTCATTGGCAAGTTGTATAATTATTGTTAGATATTCAAATAAAAAAGTTGAATAAGATATAAAAAGTAAAAATTATAAATTTAATATCTTAAAGTTTTAAATTTAAAGTGGTATATTTTTTTATATGGATTTAACTTTTATCTCATTTTTGTCAGATATCTCCTATTTTATCCGAGCATGTAAATTACAGCTTAAGTGAATATATTCTCACGTATAAAAAAAGAAGACCAAAAAATGTAACGTATTGCCTTGAAGCTTTAGTTTAGGTTAAAGGTACTGCATTCTATGAATTTTAAATCTTTTCTTGTCTTTCCGGTCTAATCCATGGATGATTTGCACAACATATATTTTACAGTGCTACCATGTTCGTCGGTGCTATGTCAGATCGTACTGCAACTATCTTAGCCACATGTTTTATGTCAAACAAGTGAAATTAATTAAACAGTCAATTTTTCACGTGTTTCTGCAAATTGTTGCAATAATGGCACGACGAGCCTGTAACTTTAAATACTGTTTCTTTAAATACTAAATTCACTGCCACAGACTTTTTGTTTTTATATGCAGTGTGTTAAACATGCCTAACCAATCATTCTTGGTGTGTATCATGTGTTTATTCTAATGCACAATATATAGAGCAACAAGGCTTTGTAACCACACCGCCCAACTACAACTTCTTTAGTATTGTTCCTTGTTTCCTGGACCATAACCTAACCTCTATTGCCTCAACAATTCCTCTGCTCAGATATGGGTTGTGAAACCAAAACATGGTTGGTTGTGGTTTTTCTTTTCTTGGCTGCAAACTGCATGCAACACTGTGTCCTTGGAAGTGATTGTGTTTTTATCTTTGGGGACTCCATGTCTGATAGTGGAAACAACAATGAACTTCCAACCACTTTCAAATCTAATTACAGACCTTATGGGGTGGACTTTCCACTAGGACCAACTGGAAGATTTACCAATGGCCGAACAGATATTGACATAATCAGTAACATTTCTCCATACTTATCAACATCTCTAATCTCTCTCTCATTTTTCCCTTAAACTATTTACCATTCAGTTTTTGATGAAGCGTCTACATATGCAGCTCAATATCTGGGGTTTGAGAATTTCATTCCACCCTTTGCAAACACTAGCGGATCAGACATACTCAAAGGTGTGAACTACGCATCAGGTGGATCTGGGATACGCGTTGAAACCGGCTCGCATGCGGTATAAATCAAAGAGCCCAGTTCTTTCTTGTTTCTCATGATCTTCAATTGCTTTTGGTGAGTTCTTGTGTTACAGTTTTCATGTATGCTACTAAATTATTGCAATGCAGGGTGGTTCTATCAGCTTGGGATCACAGTTAACAAATCACAGAGTCATAGTTTCTGAAATTGCTACCAGATCTCGGAAGTCCTGAATTGGCTCAACAATACCTTGAAAAATGCTTGTATTACGTGAACATAGGTAGCAATGATTACATGGCCAATTACTTCCTTCCCCAGTTCTACCCGTCAAGCAGCATGTATAGCCTTGAGCAGTATACAGAAGCTCTGATTGAAGATTTATCTCTGCAGTTACAGGTATCCATTGAAGTTGTTTGTTTAACAAATGATTAGAACATGAATAAATCTAGATCCTATTATGGTCAGGCTTTACATGAAGTTGGAGCGAGAAAGTATGTGGTGGCAGGGTTGGCCTTATAGGATGCACTCCTGGTATCGTGGCTTCCTATGCGACAAATGAAACTTGTGTTGAAGAGCAGAATGCTGCTGCATTCAATTTTAATATCAAGCTTAAAGCTCTAGTGGAACAACTCAATAACGGATTCTCTGCTGATTCCAAGTTCATCTTTATAGACACTCAATCATTGGCCATTCACCTTCGCGATAGACATAGTAATATTAGTTTGGTTTTCCTATTCAAAGAAATTTATTGTCTTTAACTAAGGTTGTTCAGTGCATGTGACATAACCTTATACATATTCCATTGTCCCAGGTTTTCTGGTTCCGGAAGATCCTTGCTGCCAACCAGGGCCATCAGGGCACTGTATTCCTGATGAAATGCCATGCAGTAACAGGAATGACTATGTGTTTTGGGATGCATTCCACACCTCTGAGGCATGGAACCTACTGAATGTGGAAGTATATTATAATTCTAGCTCCAGTTCAGACTTCACTTATCCAATGAATGTGAAGGACCTTGTTGACTATGAAATTAAAATGGAATTGGAGCTCACTGCTGACTCCACCTCAGAACCTACTGCCACTGAATAAGTTTTGCTTATCATGCAGCTGTTCATGTGGAGCTGAATTAATTATTTGAGTTTACTATGTATTAAATAATATCTTACTACTGAATAATTTGGTGGTCCACCAAATTTGTTGCTATTATGTATCCTGTCATGGAAGGCAGGCACAGTTGTTATCGATGTGCAATGCAATCCTACTTTAGTATTTACTATAATTTGCAAAACGTTTGATTGTTTTAATTACAACCTAAATTTAGACGGTTTTAATTGATTATCTATTATTATTTTTATTGAGATTTTGTGAATAATATAAAATAATATTGTTGTTATTATAAGATGATAAATAATTTTTATTATTTGTATTGAAATGTAGTGGATTCAGAAATTTATATAATATTGTTTTCAAATAAAATTATAAGAATCAGTTCTTATTCTATATTAATAATAATATTGTTTTATATTAAACACAAAATCTTATATTTATTAACAGCAAACAAATTACATACTAAACTAACAATCGTATGGTTAATAAAAAAAATTAAGAAAATTTTTGAGTAATTAATAAAAAAATTGAAAAAATTTAACTAAAAAAATATTAAAATTTATAAAGAAGTTAAAATTTAATTAAATCTTTGAAAAATTAATAAATAATAACGAGTTATCATTCCACAAGTAAAACTCATAATATAATATAAATAAATTAAACTATTTGTGATGGAGATTATGATGTAATAATAATAGTCATTATGACATATTCAATATACAAATAAGGTTCAAAAGATCTTAAATTAAAATTCACCATAAATACCATATACAGCCTATATATAATCATGAACTAGAAAAAGAAAACATAATAGTGAGTACAAGTTTTATGATCCATTCAAATAGTCATTAATGAGAAAACTTTGCAAATAAGTGGGAATAAATGGATGGTAAACTAGTATTATGGTTAGTACTAATAATAAATATAAATATAAATGTGACGCCTTCTTTTATCAGTAGAGGTGACTCATAGCAAATCTTGCAGTGACAAACCTGAGTCAGGAGGACTGTACCAGAACTAATAAATAAAATAAAAATGCATAAATATTTGTATATTATGTGATCTTTAGTTTTTCATGGCATAAGAGGATACATAATATTTGATGTAAAAATATTTTCAGATACAATATTTTAAAATAAAAATAACGAAAGTTGTTTTCCAATAATATTTAAAAAAATATTTTCAAAACAATGAAAATAGATCTGAAAATGAAAGATAATTTTGTAGTTATTTATAAATTAATTATATTTTTTGTAAAATATATGATGTAAATTGATTGTAATTTTTTAAAAGATGTGGAACTATCAGCACTCGAATGTTGTTATTTGGTATATTATAAAAAAAGGCAGTTCAGGTTGTATAAATATCCTTTTCATTCACATTTGTTTTTTCTTTTGGAAAATGTAAAATATGACTTCTATTATGTTATATGTATTTTTTAATAAAAATTATTTTCAAGTTTTCAAACTCCTCATCTTATTTTTTTTTTAATTTACATTTGATTATGATACCTAATTATATTTATTAATATGAACTAATAAAAAGTTATTTTTCTTCCCAAAAAATAATTAATTGAATAACTGTGTTTCTTATGAAATTTCAAATAAGATTTTAATCAAAACAGTCAACAATTTTTTTTACGGATTCTTTTTATTTAAATTAACCATAAAAAGTGTTTCAATTTAAATGATTAAAATAAACATATGAAACACTTTGTTAAACTTACATTAAGATCCACTCATAAATTAGATTCTAACAAAAATATTTTTTGTTTATTTTTGTGAAAGATAATTAATTTTTAAAATAGACGTAAAAACAAAACTCATACATCATTGAGATGGATTATGAGAAGTTAATTTAATATAAAAATGAAAATAGTGCGAAAAAGATTAGGAAAGGAATACTATAAATAAAATTAAAAGTGACTTAAAATAAATATCAACTTTAGTTTTTTTTAATAATTATCTGTAATTATTGAGTGTAATTTTGTTTTTTTTTTTTTTTTTTTTTTTTTTGTAATATTTGTTAAACTTTTGAACTATCTGATAAACTTGTCACGTTGAGATTTTAATTGATTCAATATCTTCTTTTTTAAGGACTCATTGTTATTTTTGTATGTTTCTTTGATCTTCTTCCAATATTAAATTATATAGTTAGCGGCCTATCAATTCTAATAATAATAATAATAATACGATGGACGTTTAACCACGACTAAATTAGTATTATGTCCTCTCACAATAACAATGCTAAAGAAAAAAAGAATATATTTTATTTAGTAATTATTACTTCAAAAAGTAACTACTTTTTTTAAGCAACTTTATAAAAATGTTACTTTCCTCCAAAGAGTTACTTAAAACAACTTCAATGATTGTGATGCATGTAATAAGAATCTTTGGTTTGAGATACTCTGAAGTACCCCAAAATAAGACAAAAGATACATTATTATGTGACTGAGGTCCACATGAGACTCATACATTTTATGTATTTTTTTTTCTCCATTTACTAATAAGAGTGAGTCATAACTAATGCAAATAACAACGACAACAAAATTTTGAGAATTAAAATATCAACTGAAAAAACTTAATGAATCCAAAATGCTCCTTTTTAAGTCTTAACATATTTGTTAATGAGTTAGAATTAAATTAAACAAAAAAGTGAGTTAAAACCTATCTTCCTAAGTTAAAAACATATTTTTGAGTAGTTGAAATTATTTTTAAATTGATCATCATTTGTCTCACCCTCGTATATCTTATTGTTTGAATGAGTTACAAGATTTTAGGTCGCTCAAATGGAATGAAAAGAAAATTGAAACCATTATGGATCAAGAGCTTAGCATACAGACTAAGGTTAAATTGTGGTATTGAAAAGGAATGTTGATTATAAAGAATGAGAGTAATTTTAATTATTTGATGAATAAAAGAGGAGTGAAAACAAATTTATTATACTATTTTTACAGTAGTTTATTTTTTTATTTCTTTAATGAAATATTTTTACATAACATTAAAAACAGAAAGACCAGGCTTTAATCTGCACAGTATCTTTCGTTGGTGGTATGTCAAATCACACTAAATAAATACAGATGAGTGCTACCATAAACCTGTTAGCCTCTGGAAACATCTTCGACGAAAATTGTTTATAAAAATTACTTACGAATAAAAATATTATTTTAATAGAAGTATGCATACAAATTATACAAATTATTTAAGTAATTTTTTAAAATTTAATCAATTTATATATATTAATGTTGGAGATACTACATAAGACAACTTTTTAATAATTTATAAGGAAATACACTTCTTATAAACTGAGGAGATACCAGATCAATTATAGAGAAGCTTTTTAATAACAATGGTGGAAGCCGTGGTACGAACGCAGCAATAATTGAGTGTTTTTTACGTGCAGTAAGTTGAGGGTTGACTGAACATTTTCTAAAGTAATAATGAAGGACTTGGTAACCCTGCCACCATACATGCCTACTTTTCTTGTTCTGTGTTCATGTTCCTCATTTCCTGGAGCATAACCTAACCTCTTTTGCCTCATCAATTCCTCTGCTTTGGAATGGCTTGTGAAACCAACACATGGTTGGTTATGCTTCTTTTCTTGGCAGCTAACTACATTCAACATGGTGTAAATGGGGTGTCCCAAGTGCCTTGCCTTTTCATCCTTGGAGACTCTTTATCTGATAGTGGAAACAACAATGACCTTCCAACTTCTGCAAAATGTAATTACAGACCTTATGGCATCGACTTCCCCACTGGACCAACTGGAAGATTTACCAATGGCCGAACAGAAATTGACATAATCAGTAAGGGTTGTTTGATTGTACTTTTTCAAAAGCATTTTTTAGTTTTTAAATGAAAAAAAAAAGGAACTGACTTTTCTTTACTTTGCCTTGCCTTAGCTATTGAGCATTCAAGGTTGCAATCATAAATTTCAAATTCATATCTCATGAATTTTGGGGGGTCTAATTTTTGATCTGGATTGCACTTCCTTCGGTTTACACTGCAATTATTTAGTAGTGCTATCTGAATAAAAACTGTAATTGTTCATACAGTAAAAGTTCTATAATTGCAGCTCAGCTAATGGGATTTGAGAATTTCATCCCACCCTTTGCAAACACCAGTGGTTCAGACATACTTAGAGGTGTGAACTATGCATCAGGTGGGGCTGGAATACGCAATGAAACCGGATCGCATACAGTACAAATCAAAGAACCGAGTTCTTTCTAGTTTGCTCATAATCTTCATTTAGTTTATGGTGGAGTGCTTGTGTTACGATTCTCATGCATGCTACTAAATCAACGCAATGCAATGCAATGCAGGGTGGTTCTATCAGCTTGGGATTACAGTTAGCAAATCACAGAGTCATAGTTTCTCAAATTGCTACCAGACTTGGAAATCCAGACTTAGCTCGAAAATATCTTGCAAAATGCTTGTATTATGTGAACATAGGCAGCAATGATTACATGGGAAACTACTTCAATCCTCAGTTCTACCCAACAAGCCGAATTTATAGCCTTGACCAGTATGCACGAGCTCTAATTGAAGAGTTATCTCTGAATTTACTGGTATCCATTGAAATTTTCTGTTTCACAAATGATTAGAATATGAATGATTCTAAATCCTATCATGATACCAATCATACTTGCTTTCTATTGTAAGTATTGAATGGTTTTTATGTTTCTAAAGACATTAAATGTTTTAACTTTTTCATTTAATACTTTAAAATGTCCCAGCAATTGACTATGTAAAATTTTAAAAGTCTTGTCTACCTTTGTTTTTTACTGGTTGATAGTATACAGTTTACTCTAACAAGACATAGAAACTGAACTTTTTTCCTACAAATTATCTGTAAGATTTGTGGGAGGATGTAATTACTTTATGGAATAATAGCTGTAGCATCTCAATTGAACTGGGCAATTTGATTTCTATGGGCAGGCCTTGCATGACCTTGGAGCAAGAAAGTATGTGTTGAATGGGTTAGGCCGTTTTGGATGCACTCCAGGTGTGATGCATTCTCATGGGACAAATGGATCTTGTGTTGAAGAGCAGAATGCTGCTGCATTCGATTTCAACAACAGGCTTAAAGGACTTGTGGATCAATTCAATGACAGGTTCTCTGCTAATTCCAAATTCATCATGATACACACGGCACCAAAGGCCCTTGACAGTGCACATGGTAATAAATTTGGTTTTCGTATTCTTCAATCCATATCTCCAAATTAAAAGTAATGTATTGCCTTTGGCTGATGTGCAGGCAATATAGAACTATATATGTTCTGATCTTAATCTCAATTCCTAAACAATATGGAATTATTTTGAAGCATGGGAATAATATATAAGCATATATGGTCCATGTGTCTCAGGGTTTTTGGTTTCTGATGCTGCTTGCTGCCCATTGGGGTGTATTCCTGATCAAAAGCCGTGCAATAATAGGAATGATTATGTGTTTTGGGATGAAGTCCATCCAACTGAGGCATGGAACCTACTCAATGCAATCTCAGCTTATGATTCTATGGCTGATCCAGCTTTCATTTATCCAATGGATATCAAACACCTTGTTGACTGGGAAATTATGAGGGTATTGGAGTTTACAAATGAGACAACTTCACAGCTCAGTTCCACTGAATAAATTCTGGTTATCATGTATTCCTTCTATGAAGCTGAATTGCTTAAGTTGAATATGTATGAATGGCCTGCTACTTAACTGAATGACAGAGAATTTAATCAAAAGGGAGTAAATTGCTTTATCCTCTGTCTCAGATTTGGTCCAATTTATAGAGTAAACTAAAACTTTTGTTCTTAAAGCATCGTTCTTTTTCCTACTTAACCTTTAAAATTGTTGAGAAGTCTTTAAAGTTGTGACATTTATCCTGTTAGCCCCTTTGTTCCTGCTGTTCGGTTGGACTGTTTTAAAACTAAATAACAGAGATCATGACACTTTAAATGCCAAATTGGTGGTTTATTGAATTTCTATTTTATTACTTGATTAAGTTTATTGTGTTAGTTTCATGAAATGCAGGCATAGTTGTTTCTATGGAATGCAATTCAACATCATTGCACTATAATAATTCGGTTTCTGAATTCTCCTCTGAAATAAGATTTACACTGATTATTATCCTCTTGAAAACAGCATCAGCCATTTAAATTTAACCTATTGACATTAGTAATACTATTTATCTTCCTTTTTTGTTGGTAATTTTTTATTGTGCAAAGATAATTTCTCTATTCGCATGAGTATAAATAAAACAAATGGCAAAGGACTATTGTCGTCAAAATTATCCTTATTCTGATAATTTACTTCACATTTTTTTTAAAAAATTAATTATGGATAAATCTTTAATTAAGATCATTCAAATTGTCATCAGAATTTCAAATAGCACAAGGACATGTAAGTTCTTTTTGTTACGAAGATACAACTATTTTCTATAGATATCCTTAATTGTTAAAAGAAGCGTTCATATATGCAGTGTTTTGTTTAATACCTTGATGAAAAGGATGCTGTAAAAAAACACTAGATGTTTACTCTTTAGTTAATATATTTGAATTTATTAAGAAATATAAGTAAATGTTCTTGAATAATTTTTGTTTCATAACCATCCAAGAGATGGTTGAAAAGATTATGGTTAAAAAATATCACTACCATATATTGAAAAAAATCAATAAATAAAACAAACCCGTTTTTTAAGGGCGATTGAAGAAATTGGACGTACCCATTACCTCCACTGTCTTCCCTCTACGGTGTCAACTTTTATTTCCACCCCAATTTTTCCTCTTTCCACCCGGAGCTTTGTTTGCTGTTCATTTTCAACAAACACAATACCTTTACGTTAAAAATATGCAGAATGAAAATGTGTTTTAATAGTGTTGGATTCAGATTCAGTATTTTAGTTTTTCAAAATTAAACAATTTTAGTTTACTTCATTCAATTGTTAATAAAAATGTTAACTAATAATATTATGCATTAAAGTTTATTGTCAACTTTTATTATTAATATTTTATATTAATATAAGGGTAAGAGTGACTTTTCCTTATTTAAAAAATATGGAGTGGAAAGAAAAACAAAAAAGAGAGTGGGAACAGCAAACCTGCTGTTAGCCTGTTTTGAGGTCTTCTTGTTGAATAGTCCTTCTTGCTATTACTATTTAATAAAGTGTCATAAATAGAAGTGATAATTACATTGTTTATTTTAAATTAGCACTGATTATTTTTACTTCATTTTCGTTAGAAAATAGTTTTGACTCTCTAGACAATCTTTAATTTTTACTTTAAATAGTATTAAGGGTACAGTTGCTTATCTAACAAAAAAATGAATACGGTTTTTGTCATTAAAAAAATTATATGAATTTTTTTTTTATCTATAATCATTATTACTTTTGTTATCTCTTGTATGATTATCTTGGTTAACTAATTTTCTAGTTTTTCACGATTTAAAAAAATTATAATGTTTTTAATGTATAATTATAACAATTAATGACAAAATAAATTGTTTTTATAATTACTTTTATATTTTTTTCATGTTAAATTACGCTCACCCCTAATTAAATTAGAGGCTAATCACTTTATATTTTAAAAAAAAAAAAGACATTTAGTTGTCCTTCAGTTTTGAAAAAAAAAATATTAATATTCTTAATTTTTTTAATATGACACTTATCTTGAAGTATAAGTAACATTCATCTCCTTTATTTTATTACAAAATTTCATATGAACTAAAACCCAATTTATTTTTTAAAGATAAAAAAATATTTTTTACAAACAAAAAATAAAATAATTTAATTTTTATATGTTAAAAGCATGGACTAAATTATAAATTGTGTTACCAAAATATAAAATTTATATTAAAAGATATTTAATATAAGAAAATAATAGTAATAAAATATATCTATTTAATTTATTATTATATTTAAATATGATTTTAATAAAAATATAAATAAATAAAGAGTATGATGATTACTCAATAAAAGAGGCGAATGTGTATTTCAAAATTAGTATGTCATTTTCCGATCTTTCAATGGGTTATTACATATAAGAACGTTATTTAAGAAAATCTTAAAAAAATGTATTTTTTTTAATTAAATTATTTAATTTTTTATTTATAAAATATTATTTAATTCTATATATTAAAATTTTAATTTTAAACTTTCATATAAAAATTATTTAAGTTTTAGTGAATGTTTTATTTTTAAATAAGAGGGGTAAATATAATTTTAATTAAGATATAAGGAATATGAATGATATTTATTAAAAACACAATAAAGGTAAATGTATAATTAAATATTAGAGAGATGTATGAATCTCATTTTATTAAAACAAAAGGGAGACATGTGTCTATTTCAAATCTATTAATCTCATTTAGTGCGTTCTTTAAGAGGTAAGTACATTTTTTCGTAAATTCAATTGAAAAAGAAATATATCTTTAATTTAATATAGTTTGAACAAGTTTTAAAATTTAAATCAAATTAAAAGTAATATTTTAAATAATAAAAAATGATGCTAAATGGTATAGAAGAAGCCATGCAGTGGAATAAGATATTACTCCTAAAAATTGTTCATGTTGAAGAAAGATTTTTTTTTTTTTTTTTTTATGTGTTTTTT
>Ga0209489_104520_pt1 | contig 25505 bp, 20 predicted proteins | sample SiratrowhiteBW_FD_187527 | JGI IMG/M metagenome (GOLD analysis project Ga0209489, IMG submission 187527) | Root nodule microbial communities of legume samples collected from California, USA - Siratro white BW (SPAdes) (version 2) | ecosystem: Host-associated > Plants > Roots > Nodule | place...
TATATATAAATTTAAATAAATTTTATATTATATTCACATTAAATTTTCAATTCAATAATACATATATATTTATTAATAATAGAAGTTTATATGTAGAATAAGAAAATAACTAAAATTTTAGACTTATTTTTATTTTATTAAGAAAAATTTTATATGTATGATTTTTTTAAATTGGGTTTTTATCAATTTGATTGATTTTATTGATTTCACACCGATTTCACGCTAATTTTCTGTATGACCGATTTTTCCCGACGAGATCAATCGGTTCAATCCAGTTTTTAAAACAGTAAACTTTATTATATGATTTATTAGTGTCAAATTTTGCGTCTCTAGCAAAAGATTAAATTAAAACTTAGGTTCATAATTATATGATGAGTTTTAATAAGATTTTCAAACATTCTTTTGATTTTTAATTTAGATTTTTTTATTTGGATTTGTTTTATAATTACAGTTTATGTTTGATATTAGAAAAATTAACTGAAGAGACTATATATGTTTTACCAAAAAGAGACCACTTTTGGATGAGCTGTGGAAGGAGAAAAATATTCTCACAAAGTTAGAGGCCTTTGTGAGAATGTCCTAGTACTAAATAAATGTTCACGACGTGTGGAGGACTTAATGCTTAAGTTACTCGAAGCTTAACATATAAACAAAATATATCGGAGTAAATAGAATTATTTGAATACTAGTATTTTTTTTTGTGTTTATAAGTTTTTGGCTTTTATGAGTAATGTTAAGTAAAAGATATATTAGGTATCTTATATGTGTTCTTTACATCTTACTTATTGAAATATTTGGTTCTAATAATTTTAGATAATAGAAATATGTCTATAGATAATAATGAGGTAAGATGGGTATAGGTTTCACTATTTCATCTAAGGTAAAAATTCATTCTTAAACATGTTATTATTAAAGAGTTAATGTCAAAAGGATACATATTATTTCTTTTAATGTAAAACATTAATAAATAAATTATGATTACATAGATATCAAATTACAGTATCAAATAATAAATAAATATAGGTCAAATGATTATAGAAAAAAAAGTAAATATGATTAAATATGCACTTTAAAAGTGATTTGATTCCATGAAATTAAGAATTACATTTCTTAAATGCAATATACCATTTAAATGAAATCACACAAAAGAAAAGAATGTGTAATCAAAGTTGTAATAAGAGAAAAAATACCTTAGAGATCTAAGTAAATTTAGTGGATATTGAACAAGTTGAATCTTTAAAAGAGAATATAATGTTTTAAGTGAAACAAAGGTTGTTGTAAAGAAACAAAAAATAAGGGTCAAAGAAAATAGAGAAGATAAACATTTTATGTTACCTAGTAAACTAAGGTTTTACGTCATTGAATAATTGAAATTGAGAGTCAAACACTAAGAATTTCAACATTATCATCTCAAACCATCTTAAAAACTAAGGTAAGCCCAACCTCACACTAAGAATCCTTCCAACTTCCATCTCAAACACTTCAAACCACTATAATATCATAAACATTTCATTGCACATTCCATATTCAAAAATTTCAAGGAAGATGAACACATAATTGGTGCAAGCTTTGGAGGAGTTTTCTTCTATCATTTGGAGGAGGCTAGGCCAACACACTTGGAGGAAGCAAAAGAAGAGTCTTAAAACTACTCTTTAGAGACTTCAAGAAAAAGTAAATTCGCCAAAATTGGACAGCAATTCTATCTCATTCGCAAAAGACATTTTCAATTACAAGAGTCACCTATTTATAGACTAAAAGATCATTTGTCTTGCAAGTTTATCAAAAACTCTCCAATAAGAGCTTGATAAGTGGCAAGCCATGAGTGGAAAGGATCCTCTCCATTTGGAGAGTGCCATATGTCCAAGGTGACTTGGGGTCCAAGTTTCATATCATCTTCAACGAGATGATAACAAGTGGTAAAAGAAGCTTGGTGAGGAGCCCCGCATGTGGTGCTTAGTTGGAAGCTTGATATGCACATGTAGTGCCTTCTATCTTCCTAGGTGGCACTTTCTTGGATGCGTATACCTTAGGTGTACGTCCACTTGTCATTATGAACTTAAAGGCCAAAACCCTACATTGTATGGCCCAAAGTCATATTCTACATGGCCCAAAATACAAAGTCCAAAGTAAATTCTTCACTGCTTTATAAAATTTTTACAAGAGATCTTATTTTCTTGATGCTCCAAACTCTAAAGTGATCTCTTCAATTTTAAACTTGGGCCTAAATGTCTTATTGGAGGCCCAAACAAGCCTAATCAAGACTAAACTCTTTGAATGCTCTTGATCAATTCTTTAGCTCTATCACCTCTTTATTGTTGTTTACAATCTTGGAGATGGTCCTCCATGATCTAATATGGAAAATATTGACTCAAAGAAATAAAATTATCTTCAACCAATGAAGGGTCAATATAGAGGAAATATTTTGTTTGGCTCGGTTAAAGGCATGGATTTGGATGGACATAAGATCCCTAGGGTGAACTTTTTTTATTCTGATTGGTATTACTACCCAATCCAATGCCTGAAAACATGATGATATGTTCACACTTTGGTAGGCCATGTTCAGGGAACAATAGTGAAAAGCAGGTCAGGGCTACAGGTAAGTGAGGGATATAGATGTCAACAATAGGATTCAGAAGTCTTGAGAAAGAATAAATTGAATTATCTATTATTTTCTTATCTAATATGTGTACTAATGTAAGTGCTTAGCATGTATACTCAGCAATTAGCTAAGCTGAATCACATGTGAGCATTCGTGGGGGATCCCAATCTACATTGGATATATTACTCCTATCCTAACCACGTGTTGTGGGGTAAATATTTCTTTCTTCTATCTTTTTATAAACGAGTAAGTACATAGCTGAGAGATGTAACAACATATGAAAACAATTCATATGATTAAGCAAAGATCCAGAGAGGGCATGTTGCAAAAGGAACTGAGTAATATGGGACCGGGCTATAACTTGTAGGATGTGAAGAAATCATAGTTAAAGACATAGTAATCGAGTAATATGGGATCAGGTTGTAACCTGTGGGATGTGAAGAAATCACAGTTAAAGACGTTGTAATCTATCAATGATAATAATGGTAATGAATATCTGAAGTTCCTCTTTTTGAAAGTGTTTGATGTTGAAGGTGCTAACAAGGATAATGACTTCAACTTTTCAACTTCGATACAACCTCAATGTCTTTTGTGGACGCATAAGACATTGACCAACTTGAGCTCAACATTAGAAGGAATGTCTCTTTTTTATTACACTTTTAATTTTAGGGGAACTTTATTCGAATTGATGATGAAATCATGTGGTTATTACTATTTGATTTGTGCCTCTCATATGATTAAAAATTGGGTTTTCTAACTTTAATGTTTAGTTAGCTCTGACAAGGGACATGATTTCTAACTGAAATGTAGAGTAAGGAAATGCTTGTTATGCCCTTCAAAGGGGACCATATGTGTTTCTATTATTGTAGGGTAACAAGGTTGGGAGCAACTAATGTATATGGAAGACTGAAGGTTGAATGAAGCACAAGGTCGATGTTAGTTCAATATGGCTAACAACAACTAATGCACTATCAAAACCTAAAGATTGAAGGAAGAAGGCTAGTTGGGTAGTAAAAGTGCCTTAAGGCCAAGCCAAAGTATGGAAATAATTGAATTTTGGATAACACTACAAGCAATGCACTACTTATATGAGAGCTATAATGACAAAGTGACTACATCCTGTGGTCAAATTTTAAGGGGAATATTGACATAACACTGTAACATACTCTATATTGTGGTAACTGGGTTGGGAGTTGAAGATTATGGTAAAACACATGTTTGTAGGTCTCATTGTATAACTTTGAAAATGAATTGGATGGAAGAAGACACATAGTACTATGTAGAGGACAAATGAGAATAGGTCCAAAACACTTTTGTATAAGGGCTGGAGCATCCTCGAAATGCTTCACTTTAGTGTATTCATTCTTTGCTAGTAAAAAAGTAAAAGAGTGATTCTTTTATCGACAATAAAGAATATATTAATAAATTGAAAACATAAGAGAGGTGTTTTGACCCTTACACAAAAATTACAAGTAGAGAAACCTATTATATCAATAATCCTAGTAAGAATATTAAAACAAAAAAACTAAGCAAGTAGGAAGTAGTATTCTCAATATACTGCTTTGAAAGTTATTGCAGATCTTACTTTTGTGTTCCATAGCCTAGTATGGCTTATCTAATACATCTGCAATTGTTACAAATTTGTTTTTCTTTTCTTCTATTTTCCAACAATAGATACAATCATCCTTGATTGTTTGAATGTTGTTTTGATCTCGCACAAACAAAGAGTGCAAAGAATGTAGCTCCACATCAAGATCTTTTGTAGTCAACAAGTTTAATTTATCTAATTTACAGATCACATGCAGAAAAAGTCCTTCCAGTTGACTTTCCTTTTAAAACTGTCCCTTGACGGTTGCTTATTTCTGATGTTATAGTTGACACTACACCTACACATACTGAAGATACCCTTGTGTAACATCATATATTTATATTGTTCAAATTAAAAACACATGCCAACATAGGCAACAAACACAATTTTGCAACAGGCTGGTGACAATTATGATATGCAACACTCCTTAGCCTCTTTGGGATTCCTTGCTTTTTGTATAAGTATCTTCTTTTTCATGATATTTTCTTAATACATTCCACCGGATTAAGACACAAATCAGAATATGTGAATGAGGCATTTTTGCACTTACTAGTTATCTAACCCCATGTTTTAATTTGGATAAAACTGAAGACCTTATATGCATCAAACTTAAGGTTTTGAAAGAAAATATTATTTATGTTACTCCAGATGTTCCAGACACATGCCATCCATACACATCTCCACACATAATTAAACTTTCTAGTAAAGCTTAATAAGTGGTCCTTGACTAAATAGTGATGTGTTGACAACACCCCTATCCATTTATCTAGCATCTTCTAGATTAAACTTATCACCTTACATGTGAAGAATAAGTGGCTAATCAATGTTTCACAATTTCTACAAATAACACACATTTTATCAGTAATGTGTAGTCCTCTACTAAGCAAGTTATCCTGTGTAGCAACCTGATTAGGTAAAACTTTCAATACACAGAATTGAGTTGTTTTATAAGGCTTTTGTTTTCTAAAGTTTGTCTAACAAATTATCATCCTCCTTTCTGAACTTGTTCCTTACCCTCTCATAGGTTGATTTTACAATATACATTGTGTTTTCCTCTCCATTCCATACCCTTTCATGTATGCTAGTGGTACTAGTTTGTCTAGTAGTTTTAATCCTTCTTCGTGTCCCTTTTCATCCTACTCTCTTGAACCTGCAACATGAACTCCTCAACCATTGGTTTCTCCCATTCAAACCAGCTTATTCTCCAATTCATTGCCCACTCCCATTGATTTCCTTTCCACTCACCTACATCTACAGCCAAGGCTTCCTTTAGGTTTGAGTTGACAAAGATTCTAGGATATTTGTCTTTCAACTTAAATATCCTCCCAAAACTAGATTTTATTTTTTGTGCCTAGTTTCCGACTAATATTATCATTAAACCATTCAACTAGATCCCGATACCCAAACACACTCCTAAGATCTCTCTGCCACCTAGATTCATTAGAGCTCCCATTGCTGATTAAGGCTCCTCCATTATCCATGTTTTGATACTATGATCTCCTTCCACAAGTCATTCTCTTTCGTTCCTAATCCCCAGTTCCACTTTCCTAGGATTGTTATATTAAAACTTGTTATATCCTTAACTCTAAAACCTCCCTCTACTTTATTCTTGCATATTGTCTTCAGCTTCATCGGTGCCATCTTTTGTCCACCTTGCCCCTATCCCCACAAAAAATCCATTTAGAGCTTAGCAATCTCTTTTCTCACAGTTTGTGACATCTTAAATAGAGAGAGAAAAAAAATAGGGGCATATTTGACAAAACTGACTTTATGATGCTCACACTACCAACAATAGATATGTATTTATCCTTCCACTTTGACAATCTCTTCTTTATTTTTAAAATCATCTTCTGCCAAAATTCTTTCTTTCTATGTTTTCTCCATTTGGGTATTCCTAGATAAGTAAAAGGTAGGTTTATAACTTTACAATTTCGTATTCTTGAGAGTCTTTGTAATTTCATGGGCTCCACACCCATTGTTAAGTCACTGAATGATATAATATCCCTCAGATGATCATACAATAAGAGAGTCATATGAGTTTTGATGATAAAAAATACAATAAGACATGTAAAAGGTTTAATCAAATTAATAAGTATGTATACAAAACTAAAGACTCATTAGAAAATAGATTAAAACTATTAGACGAACTGGTACCACCAACATACATGGATCAGACGAATACGTCAAGATGGTTTCACTGTTAAAAACTGAGTTAAGACATACTAGATGATATCTGAATGTTGTACTCATTAGACGTTCTAGCTAGACATACTGTAAAAGTTAACGTGCTAGATGATTACAGAGGATAAGATTATGGTCTTAAAGCACATAGAAAATCTAACAGACGAAATCTTAAAGCAAGACATTTTTAGAATATCTACTGATATTAGATGAACAATGCACTAGACGATACACTGAACAAATGATCCAAACACAATGGATGAACCAACAGTGGAAAGACATATCAGACGATTGTATAGTGCGCAATCATGCCAGAATCTACCTAAAGACCAAAAAGCATAAGATTATTTAGTCAATCTTCATGACAAACGAATTGATCAACACTCTCATATTCACATCACTACTTAAGTACAAATTACAAATTGTCAATCGCATCCATATTACTTCCAAAAAGGATTACAACATAGGAATACACATAAGATATATGAAAGCAAATATTCCTATTCAAACTTTAATACAGTTGAAGAAGAAGTATATACATGAGACATATGAAATTATAAAATATTCAAAGTGCAACACGAGAAGAAAAATACTTAGATCAAGAAGGAAAGACTATATCAACTTTCCTTATCAAGCAATTACTTCCAGCCCTGAATTGCACATGAAATTTTTAGAGAGAAAATCAATGCTTCAGAATTCAAAGAATCAAAAATAGAAGGAATTTGAATGCACTGAGGATAAAAGTTATGCAATCAAGATGAGAAGAATAAATCTAATAAGAAGTTTCCTTTAAAGTTTCAAACACAATGAAGGAGATAACTTGCACGAGTTACGAAAAGATCAAGTGCAGATATGACAAAAGCTTAAATGATCAAATTGTTACAAAGAAAGAAAGAATTGACAAGGCCTAAATATGTGATAAAGACACAGATTATGTCAAAGTTAAAGTTGTCATATATAGCGTTTGAGAGAAGAAAAGACAGAGAAGAACGAGATTCATATAGTAAGAAATTAATACATCAAGTCTCAATGTTCAAATTTGAAACAACAAAGGAATGTCTTCAAAATATTGAACAATTAAGAATGTGGAGAAGATATTCATTAGTGTAGAAGTTGTTGTTCATAGAAGATACAAACTTCAAGGGTCATCATTTCAAATGTTATATAAAGGCCATTAAAGATGAAGAAGAAAAATGTAAGAAACATGAGCGAAAAATGAACAAATACAAGATAAATGTTTAAAGCGAGTTTAATTGATCATATTTGCTAGTCAAGAGTGATTAGAAAAAAAGGTTGTGAGCTAAACCATTATAAATCCTTCACCTTGTGAAGATTATCCTGTAAGCCTAATTTGTATATCTATTAAGAGCGATTTTCTCATTATTGAGAGGTATTAATCTCATGGGGGGATTAGGACTGGGCTTACCTGGAGAGGTATAGAATGCTCGTTACCTAGAGAGGTGTAGAATACTCGTTCCTGGAGAGGTGTTGAAACTCAATTTTAGGGAAAGTTCTTAAGCAAATTGTTTAAAGGGACTAGATGTAGCCTTTGTTGTAGGGTGAACCAGTTTGAATTTGTTTCTATTTCTCTCTCCCTTATACTTTGTTTTTATATTGCCCTTTAATCATTTATATTCCACGATTTGAGTTCAGGCTCTATTCAACCCCCCCTTTTGGAGCTAACTACACCGTCAGTTGGTATCAGAGCTAACCTCAGGGGTTAGTTCTTAATTGGAATTGAAGAAAAGATCCTAGAAGAACTCATAGAACTTAAAGGTCTAGCAATTGATAAGCCACCACTACTCAAACGAGAGAAGTATGATTTATTCAAGAAAAGGATGAGTTCCTTCCTTGAATTCATTGATATAGGATTCATGGAAGTTATTAAAGAAGGTAATCCTATGTTACTTGATTCCTCTACAAAGTTGCTGTCAAAAGAATCTTGGGATGAAAAATGAAATAACAGATATTAGCATATACAAGGCTCAAAATTTAAATTCTTATACTGTCTTAGCCCAAAATACAAGGCCCAAATGAATTCTATACTACTCTATACATTTTGTACAAAGACTCTAAAGAAGGAAGATTTTTAATAAATCATTTTTCACAAAAGAAAAGTCTTTTGAGAGCCTTCTTCCTCCTTAATCCTTTTGGTCGTGCTTCTTGTCACTGCCCAACATGTGGTCTCTCAGATGGTCCTTCATCAAAATATTAAAGGTTATTACTATAACCTAGGTAAAGGATATGTGGAAAACTCTTGAAACATCTTATAAACAGTCAAGAAATGATCTGAATACATATAACTCGAGGACAAACCAAAAGGGTTACATCGACTTCATGATATATGATACAAGTAGTTCATCATCTGAAGAGTCTGATGAGGAAAATTCCATAATAGATGAATCTGATGAAGAGATAAGTACGTCTAAACTTAAATATCTTACAAGATATATTCATTATATATTGTATCTAAAATAAAAAACTTAAAAATTTGGCATGAATAGAAATAAAATTAGTTTTCAAATAGAAAATAATATGTTGATAGGACTAGAATGAATATATTGTGATGCAAACGTAGTTCATCATCTGAAGAGTCTGATGAGGAAAACTCCATAACAGATGAATCTGATGAAGAGATAAGTACGTCTAAACTGAAATATCTTACAAGATATATTCATTATATATTGTATCTAAAATAGAAAACTTAAAAATTTGGCATGAATAGAAATAAAATTAGTTTTCAAATAGAAAATAATATGTTGATAGGACTAGAATGAATATATTGTGATGCAAACCCGTCACCAAGACTGTAGAAAAGAATGAAAATGTCATTGAGTTAAAGCCTTGATTAGGAGCTTATCAGGAATTTGGACCTAATTAGGCTTGTTTGAGCCTCCAAACAAACTTTTGGTCCCAATTTCAAAATTGAAGAAGATCACTCTAGAGATATTGAAGCATAAGATTATAAGACCTATACTTGTAAAAACTGTATGGAGTAATGAAGAATTTATTTTGGGCCAAGTAGAATAAGATTTTGGGCCAAGTACTATAGGGTTTTGGGTCTTGAAACCCATAATGACATGTGGATGTCCACCTAAGAAATAAACATCCTTGAAAGTGTGACCTAAGAAGATAGAAGGCACCACATGTGTATATGAAGGTTACAACTAGGTGCCTCATGGAGAGCTTCTTCTCCTAGCTTCTTTTGCCACTTGCCCATCTCTCATTTGGAAAGTATTTAAAGCTTAGACTACAAGCTACCTTTGCCACAATACACTCTCCCAATGGAGATGATCCTCTCCACTCAAGACTTTTCCATCTCAAACAGTTCAAACCTCTCTAAATCAACTTCATTCCTCTACCCATCCATGTTGTTTTCGCTATATAATTCTAGAAAATGAATAACAACACTTGGTGAAAGGTTTTCATGCAAGGAATTGCATCATATTTCTTGTTGGAAAATCTCTAACGATATCCTAAAGACAATTCATTGAGGAAAACTAACTAAAAGGACCCAATCAAGCATGGGTACCAAAAGAAATAATTTTTCTAAGAAATTTGGAAGGCACGTGTTCGAGAAAAGGTGGAATAAAATTATCACAAGTGGAAAGAAGAAAGTAAGATGCGAAGAATGTTAGAGCGGACGAAACATTCAGCCTCTATTGGTGAAAAACCTTCAAGCAGACAATATGTTTTCACAACATATGTGAGCTAAGTGTTTCTGAGTCACATTTTTGTGTACCATGCACTAAGACGATATAAATGAGTCAACAGGCAACACCACTCTATCACTACAAGAAAAATGCAAAATTCTAACAAAAAATTACTGACAAAATTTTATCCATTGGTAAAATGTCATTACCGATAGAAAAATTTATTGTCAAATTATTCGTCGATAAATTAACCGTTAATTTACCGACATATTTGTAGTGTACATAGATTAGATGATCATATTTATGTGTCTAAATCAATTTTGGAATATAACACGAATATAATGCATCAGATGAAGCTAAAATTATTTGATAAATGCCTTAGTGACTATGTGAAATTATGTGTTTGAATTTCATGTTTCCATGGTATATATTTTAGATTCTTTATTTTTTTAAACTAAGCCGATTCATTAAAATATAACTGTTATTCTTGCCCTCGAAACACCCATGTAACCTAAAAAACCTTATGCCTTCGTTTGAGAGAAAAACAAAACTTGTTGCCTACTCCTCTTTTCACATTCTCCTAAAACCCTAATCCCTTCTACAATAAAATAGAAGCTAAGACTACTATCACTACCACCACCCAAGGAAAACCCTTATCAATATGCTACCTTGTTGGTGGAACACCAATGTACACTACAAGAATTTGTTGAGGGATAGAAATAAGTATTGACCTAGAGAGATGTGACATTCGAGGATTTTTCCTTGTGCCACAAACAATCTACCCCAAACTAGTGAGGTGTTTCTGGAAGAACGCTACGATGTTGTAAAACTACTCAATCACCTCTAGGATATTGGGAAAAGAGGTGATTATAAACTAGGTTCTGAAGCCATAGATTGTGGGAAGGTCCCCAATTGTTTTCATCATGAATAGAAGAAGATTTACATTGGCACGAACATGGTTGGGGATAAATTGTATGATGAATATTTTTCAAATGATTTAGTTGGAAAGAAATGAATTATAAGAAATTTTTTCAAATGGGAAAAATCTAGCATCAACTATGTAGCAAAGAGAAGAGTAGAGACACAACTCAAGAACTCTCACAATTCCTCAAAGAAATTCTGATTCATTTAACTTAATGTTTTTTACAATGGAAAGCACTCCTATTTATAGCCATGGAATTTGGCCAAGGAAGGAGTCTCAAAAGACAAAAAGAGTTAACCACACTAATCAAGGTTAACTACACTTAACTACGTTTAAGTTAAACTATTCCCTTGAAATTGGGGAGATTCATTTGGTGGTTACTAAAGTACATGAATGTAATGATTACTTCTACGATGACTAGGATAAATATACATGATGGAGTTCACTTGGAAGTTATAACAATGCATGAATGTAATGATTACTCTAAGATGACTAGGATGAATGTACATGAAAGAATGCACTAGGTAGTTATTAAAATGGAAAGAATGTAATGATTAACTAGGTAGTTACTAAAATTTAAAGAATGTAATTATTGCAATGCATGTACTAGGTAGTTACTATGAACGTGTCTCGAAACTTGAAGAGTCAAAATGACTTACGTAGCCCATTTAAGGTGCATGTGCAACTTAAGCCTTCCAAAAGACACTTCTAGTTTAAGAACCAATTCTCTCAAGTTCATGATCTCAAGTTTGTACTCTTTTCAAGTTCTTTCTAATTTTTACAATTTACAATCACTATTCTAATTTCTTCCTTCAAAAGCTCTAAGGCTCTTTCTCTTTTGATTTCTTCATCTGCAAATTGATTCGTCATGCTTCTTTTATTTATTCTTCATGTCTTATCTTCTCTTTCTTCAAAAAATTTGTCCTCATTCTCATATGTATTAGTGAAAAAAAATTGAGAGTGAAAATACTTAAGTAAAAATTACAATAAATTTTTGAAATTAACCACTCATTTCTTATCTTTTTTTGTTGTTGTTTGACATTAAAAATTTGTATAGGTTTTTCTTGCAATTTTGCAGCCATGACTTCGTGTCCTAAATAGTAGGGAAGTGTTAATATGGATACACAACAAGTAGCTATGGAGGAATTGTAGCAACAAATAGAAGAATTAAAGGAAATGGTGAAAATAAAGCATAGAAGAGGTAGATGTTCTTCAAGTTCTTCTATAAACATAGTGGATAGTGACATGGAGGCTTTTTTATCAACCTAGCCATGAGAGAAGGGAGAGGTGATCACATAAATCTAAACATGAGGAAAAAATGTTCAAGCATAATGTTAGATTTTCTAAGTTTACTGATGAATCAAATCCAAATGTATATGAGGAATGGGAAAGGAAGCTGAACCAAAATGTCTATTCTTGTGATTTTAGAGATAAGGAAATTTTGAAACTTGTAGTCTTGGAGTTTGAGGGTTATGCTTTATTCTGGTGGAACAAATATCAAAAGGACATTATTGATGACAAACATTTTCAAATTAATTCGTGGAAAGATTTGCAAAAAGCTTTGAGAAAAATATTTATGCATAAAAAAAAGGCTTAATCCTTCAACTCCAAAGACTTAGACAAGATTCAGAAAGTGTGGAGGAATTCTACAAAAAGATGGAGATGTTGTCAATCAAGCGTGAGTTAGAGGAAAGTGCCAAAGCTAGAATGACAAGGTTCTTGAATGGTCTTAACCAAGATACCAAAATGTGGTGGAACTCCAACAACATGAAAATTTGGGTGATATTCTTCATCAAAATGAAGCTTGAAAGGCAACTCAAGAGGCGCCTTGCCTATCAAAAGTATGCCTCTTGGAGCTCCTCTAAGGATAAGAAGGAAGAAGAAAGGTCACTCCAACTTAAGTCTTCTAAACATTCTTCTTCATTTTCAAAAGAGCATAAGAATTCTTCATCTTTTTCCAGGGATCCCAAAATTCTTCTTCCTCCAAGGATTATGACTCTTCCTCTTCATCATCTAAACCCAAATTTGAGGGAAAAAAAAAGTTCAATGAAATGTTAATGTTTGGGTTATGGACATATAAGGCTTTCAATTGTCCAAACCAAAGGGTTATGATAATGAAGAATGGAGAGATACAATATGAAGATTCCTCTCGCTCTCTCCTTCTTCCCCTTCATCTTATTCTCCTTCTTCACTAACCAAGAGTAGTTATTCTTCTTCAAATGGTGAATATGACTTGTCTCAAAAAAAGGTGTCTTGTTGGTTTTAAGGCAAATTTTTGGTCATGTCCACAAAGACATTGGCGATTCTCAAAGAGAAAACATTTTTCATTCAAAATACTTTATCAACAACAAAGTTTGTATTCTCATCATTGATGGAAGAAGTTGTACCAATGTAGCAAGTGAGAGATTGATGGAAAAGCTTAATCTTCCAACCATTCCCCACCCAAGACCTTACAAGCTACAATGGTTAAGTGAAGATGAAGAAATAAAAGTCACTAACCAAGTTCTCTTGAGTTTTTCCATTGGCAAATACAAGGATGAAGTTCTATATGATGTGGTGCTTATGGAAGCTTGACATGTATTTTTGGGAAGGCCGTGGCAATATGATAAACATGTATACCATGATGGCCTCATCAACAAGTTCTCATTTGAAAAAAGGGAAGGACATATTCATTAACACCCTTAATTGCTAAAGAAGTTAGAAGAGATCAATTCGCAATGAAGGAATCAAGGGAAAAGCACATGAAACAAATCAAGTCCAATAGTAAGGAAGATACAGAGTTACTTGTGGTATCATGTACAACAATCCAAAAGTTAAAGCATGTACACAACCCCTTTTATCTTCTTTTGCCTAATATTGTGTGCTCAATGAATTTTGACACTAGAGTACAAGTGGATCAAGAGAAGATTAAAAGACAATCTATAAACTTTTCAATTCATAAATATTTAGATTTGTCTTCTATTATTCTTCTTTTTTTCTTGGATGTTACATAGTTTAGGGGCATATTGGAGATAAAAATTCAAAAAGAGGGAATCAATATACCTCATGGGCTTCTTGATCTTTCCATGACCCAACTTCTATAAGGATTGAAGGAATTGTAACAGTCATTAATTACTGAAGAGAAGAAACCTTTGTTACTTGAACATTCTTTAAATTCTTTGGAAAAAAGTGACATAGGGCATACTTATATAATTATCATAGACTCACATAGTCATATACATCATCGTTGTCATCATCATTATAATCATCATTATCATCATCGTTATTATGATAATCACATTGTAAAAATAAATAAAATAAATGATAAGACCTTTTGTAGGAAATAAAATATTGGGAAATGAGCATACCTTCAACATGCAAACATGACATTTCAAGTACTTTAGTTTTTTATCCTAGAGGATAGTCATAAATAGTTTTCTTAGTAGTAGTAAATAAAAGTCATAACTTCAATGTTTCTTATCATTCTTTTTGTGATATAAGGTTTCATAATTCGTGGATGAATTCTCTCCAAGATGGAGAGAATGATACATGCAAGGATGAGGCACCTGTGAGCAACAGGATGATGAGCATGAAAAATAAATAAAGGAAGCATGACAAATAAAGATGGAGCATGAAGAAATAAAAGAGAGAAAAAGTCTTAGAGCATTGGAAGAACAAATAAAAAGAATTAAGCAAGTAGAGCTCTTATATTAGAAAGAACTTAAGAGAAGGAAAGAATTGAAAGAAAGAAACTTCAGGGAAGTTCCTTGACCTCTGGAACTCCTTAAAGTGTCGCACCAGTCAACAAGCACAAGAATGCCAAGTCATCAAAAGCCATCCTTACATGCGTGCATCTAGATAACTACCAAGTGCACCTTTATGTAACTACATAACCACCCAAGGATAACTCCCTAATTTAGTGGCATTAGTTTAGCTTAATCTTAGTTAATTTTTGTTATTTTTGTATCTCTTTGGACGTTTCATGAACATTATAAAAGGTGTTGACCCCTTTGTACAAACCATATAGAGTTGAGTGAATTAAATAGCCTTTGAGTTGTTATCTTAATAAGCTTTCTAAAGTGGTGGTTCTTCAAGCACGTATCCTTAGAGGTTCTTCCCCCATAGGTGGCATGCTCTTCATCCCATTCTCTTCCTCAGTCCATTTTTAGTTTCCTTTTACTTTGTTTTGTTTTTCTTGCCTTTACTTTTCACTTTGTCGAATGCTTGCATTGTTTTCTAACTCCATTATTGAGTTATATTGGTTTCTTTCATTGGTGGGTTGTGTTCTTCATCTCCTGACAAGTTGATCTTGATCTTAAACATTCCCTACAATTAATATCAAGTTTCATGGTTAGTTGCAAAAAAAAGTATGTATTTTTCTTGAAAAGTCACATTTTTAGAGACCCGAATTTGATATAAATCAGGATCATAACACACAGAACCTTTTTGGTGGGCAGAATAGCCAAGAAAAGCACATTTAACAGATTGAGTTGTGAGCTTAGTGCGTTCTTGTGGGGGAAGATGAACATAAGGAATACATCAAAAGGTGGAATTTTAGAATAAGTGGGTAGATGTCCAATAGTGAAAAGGGTGAGTCAGTGTTTAATGATGGAGAAGGAAGATAGTTGATAAGGTGGACAGTGGAAAAAGCTTCATACCAAAATTGTGATGGCATAAGAGATTCCAATATGAACGTACGAACAACATTGAGAAGATGACAATTTTTTTCTTTCAGATACCCCATTTTGTTAGGGACTAAAAGGATAAGATCTTTGAGATAAAATGTCACTTGTTTGTATGAAGTCTTGGAATGAATGAGATGTGTATTCACCCCATTATTAGACCAAACAACTTTAACTTGTGAAGAAAATTGAGTTTGAACATAAACATTAAAAAATTTGAAAGCAGACAACTCTTCATATTTTGAGTGCAAAAAAAATGGACCCATGTGAAATGACTATAGTCGTTAATAAAAATAACAAAATACTTGTAATGAGCATGAGATACAACACGTGCCATCCCCCACAAATAACCATGAATCATATCAAAAACATATTTTACATTTGATTGATGAGTTGGAAATGGTAGAATTTTACTTTTACTAGGTTTACAAGAATTGCAATCAAACTGAATATCACTAAGAGGTGGGGATTCTTTATTATGAAGAATGCCATATTTCAGCAAATCATGAAGTACATGTGAGTTTGGATGTCCAAGATGCTTATGCAATATTTCAAAATTAATAATAGCATAATTACATGAAATAAAAGGCGGGAAATAACATGGACACTTTGCAAAAGAAAGAACAAAAAGAGGTACAACTTTAGGTCCTTTCACGATGTGTTGATCTTCCATAAGACAACCAAATTTTGAGAATTGACACTAAAAAAAAACGCAAATTACATACAAAAATTACACATGAATGAAAATTTGTATGTAACATTTGCATTACATACGGATTCACATCTATGTGCAAAATCAGTATTATATACAAATTTGTATACAAATTCAACATTATATATGAAATTTTTCATACGTATTTGCTTACAAAGTGTTACGTACAAATTTAATCCGTATGAAAATCCTTATGTAATACAAATATTTACATTATTATTAACATTCTTGATATTATTATTCTTATTATTAGTATTAATATTATAACTATTTTTATTAACATTATAATTAATAACATATCATTATTAGTATTACTAATATTATTATTAATATTTTTATTAATACTGTTATTATTATTAATAATATTATTAACGTAATAATATCGTTATTACCATGAATATTATTAATAATACTACTAATATTATTATGATTATTAATATTATTATTATTATTATTATTATTATTATCAATGTTATTATGAATATTAACACTATTATTAATGTAAATATTATTATTATTATTATTATTATTATTGTTATTAATATTATTATTAATAATAAAAATTATAATTATAGTAAAAATAAGAATACTAAAAATCATACTTTGACAACAAAGTTTATCTGACCTATTGGTAAGGTCGATTTTGTATGTATATATTGGACTTTGATTTGATTTCCACTTCGAGCATATTGTCAATAACATTAATAAAATAAAAATATTAAAAATAATAATTAAAATAAGATACAAAATAATAATAAAACCAAGAAAAAATCGTAAATAAAATTTTTAAAATTAATTTGTTACATATGAATTTGAAATTCGTATGTAAATTACCTGGAGATTGTTCCATATGTAAATTACATACAAAATAAATTCGTACGTAAATTATCTATGGACTCATTATATCCGAATTTTTTGCCATTACTTACTGATTTTGTTTGTATATAATTTTGATGTTTTATTATAGTGTGAACTCGACAATCATATTATGACAACAAAGTTTATTTGACCTAGCGGTAAGGTCAGTTTTGTGTGTATATATATATATATATATTTGACTTTCATTTGATTTTCATTTGGAGCAGATTGTCAATAACATTAATAATATTAAAAAATATTAAAAATAATAGATATAATAATAATTAAAATAAGATACAAAATAATAATAAAACTAAGAAATTACATGTAAAATAAATTCGTATGTAAATTACTTATGGATTCATTACATCAGGATTTTTTGCCATTATATACGAATTTTGTTTGTATGTAATTTTGATGTTTTTTTATAGTGTGAACTCGACAATCATTTCCAACTAACTGACCAACAGAAATAAGGTTATTAGTAAGACTAGGTGGGACAAAGACATCAATTAAAGAGGAAGAAAATATCATGGCTATGATAGGTAAATGGTTACTTCAGCGATATGAAATTCGAGATTTCGAGAATATTTGGTGAAATTTATAAATTTTACAACATTGTTAGTCATATGATTCGATGCCCCGGATCAAAATACCAAGGAGAAGGGTGCTAAAGGGTCCCCTTTCCTAAGTCCTTTCTTAGATTTAAATTCATTTGTGGACTTCCATTTACCAAAACTGATATCGATGAGGATCCCAAAATTATCGTTGTCCATTTAATCCAGTTAGAGCAAAAATAGTCCCAATTAATTGTGTATGTATTATGAAGAAAAACACAATAGAGGGATCCACCAATGAAATTGAGAAGTTAGTTATACCTCAGGGACACGTGGAGGGAAATTCGCAGGACACAGAATATTGTTGTTGTACTAGAACTCTTTTCATCTTCCATAAATAGATATCTATTAAATATTTCTTTACTTACATTTGGTGCTTTCATTAACATCATGGAGACTCGCATGACTACCATCTCAACTAACAAGAAGCCAAACTTCAGTGATTGACGGAACTCTTGGAGCTCCGTGACTAGAAACTCCGCACCCACCCAAACCAAATTTCCTCAGATGTGAATGCTCGGTTGGATCGTATGCAACAAACAATAGAATCTCTTGTCAATAGTTCGTCCATTTTCCATGGTGGCTCAATCTCTACCCCTCCCTACCACAGGCCATCGTTCCAAGTTCATAACGTTTAGCTCGACTTTCCTGGTTCGAAGGTGTTTGAGTGGATCTTTAAGACATGGCATTTTTTGACTACTAGGAGATGTTAGACACAATGTTACCATCACCGTGGTGCATATGGAGAAGGACGCGGTACCTTGGTTTCAAATGGTCCAATGCATAGAGCCTTTCGATTCTTAGACCCAGATCACACAAGCTCTTGAGACAGAAGTTGGCTCCACACCTTTTGAGTGCCTAAGGAAGGCCCTCTTCAAACTCCAACAGTCCACGACGATCTTAGAGTATTATCTTCACTTAATGGCTCTCGCTAACCACTCTCCCAATCTGCCCAATGACGCATTGTTGGCATGTTTTCTCAATGATTTAGCTCCAGAACTCCAACGAGATATTATTGCTCACAACCGAGGCTCATTACTTCGTGTCCTATCATTGGCGAAGATTTTTGAAGAATGTCATCTCCCAAAATATAAACTCGTATTGAGTGGAAGCCCCAACCCTAAACACTCTTCATTCACTCTAGCTCCACGATCCACAAATTTCAACAACAACCCAATTCCTACAAAACCAATCTCTCAGATACCCAAGTCCCAGGTTCCAGAGCTCTTACCCAAACCACCATCCCGTTTGCCATTGATACGATGCCTGAGCTTGATATAGATGCAACTGTGAAGGGAGCATGGCTAATGTTTTACCCGCGATGAATGTTTCTTGGCCAACCATCACTACCCCAATAGACAGGTCATGATCCTCTTAGCTGACGAGGATGATGATGTTGCTTCCCCATATGCACCCCTACTCTGAATGACCCACCAGACTCCGAACTCACTCGCTCTATTATGCACTTGTCCCTCCATGCTCTCCAAGGGGGTAATGATGTCGGAACCATCAAGATGCAGACCACAATACACGGTACACCTGTGACAATACTCATTGACAGGGGAAGTAGTGATAATTTTCTTCACCCTCGTTTTGCCAAATTTCTTAAGCTTGAAGTCCATCGTGCTTCGCCAATGAGGGTCATGGCGGGTGATGGTTCACGAATACAAGTTGAAGGTATGATAAAGGATTTGAATGTGTTGGTCAAAGGCTTGTATCTTCGTTTGCTAATGTACCTTCTTCATGTGGCAGGGACAAAGTTTTGGAGGCCACATGATTAGGATCTATCGGGCTCCATATCGGCGACTACAATGCCAAAACCATCCAATTCAATCTTGAGGTTAAGGAGTACACCCTACAAGGGGAGGCCTCTTCCAAAACAACACCTGCTCAAGTCCAATTTAACAGTTCCATGATACAAATGTTATTGATGAGTGTTTGCTACCCTTCTTCTTAAACATTCCTTTATTTTTGCTACCCCTTCAGGTTCGCCACCACCAAGACTACAGGATCATCACATTCCCTGGATTACTGGTTCATCGTCAGTGCAAGTTAAACTGTATTGGTATCCTCACAGCCAGAAGGAGTAGATTGAACAAATGGTAAACCAATTCTTCAGGAGGGCATCATCCAACCGAGTCGCAACCCTTTCTCATCACAAATCATCTTGGTCAAGAAAAAGGATGGTTCTTGACATTTTTGAAATGCCTATCAAGCACTCAATGCTATCACCATTAAAGACAGATTTCCAATCCCAACTTTTGATGAATTATTGGATGAACTCCATGGTGCCATGTATTTTTCCAAGCTTGACCTTCATTCCGGTTTTAACCAAATCTGTGTTAACCCCAATGTTTGGCACTAGACATTGTTTCGAACTCATCACAACCATTACGAGTGGTTAGTTATGCCATTCAACCTCACTAACGGTCCAACAACTTTCCAGTGCCTTATGAATCATATTTTTTCATGAGTTGCTTCGGAATTTTATGTCATTTTTTTTCGAAGATCTTCTCATTTACAGCCCCTCATGGCCATCTCACTTGGAACATGTTGACACGGTACTCTAGATTTTACAGATCGAACGATTATTTACCAAGGCTTCCGCGACCAGTGTTGCTAATGGATATGGATAAACTAACAACTATTCAAGAGTGGACACAACTAGTTACTGTCTCTCAGCTCCTTGATTTCTTGGGGCTAACTGGGTATTACTGAAAGTTCATCCGTAGTTATGCTTCACTCATTGCACCTCTCATCGATTTGACGAAACATGATGCTTTAGTGTGGATGTTAACCACTGAATCCACTTTTGGAGACCTCAAAGGTGCTTTAATAACTGCTCCTGTACTCTATTTACTTCATTTCTCCTTTCCTTTCACTCTGAAAACTAATGGTTCTGGCACCGGCGTTAGTGCGATACTAATCTAGCAAGGATACCCTATTCCCTATGTTTCCTAAAAGTTGTCACCTCGCATGCAGAAATAATATGCTTACGTCTAGGAACTCTTTGCTATCACCCGGGCTCTAGCAAAAATTTGTCACTACCTATTGAGCCACCACTTTATTGTCAAGACATATTAGCGCAATCTTAAGACCTCTTAAGCCAAACTTTGCACACACTAGAACAAAAATAATGACTAGTGAAGCTATGGGGTTTTGATTTTGAGGTGCAATATAAACCTGAGAAGGAGAATATTGTCATGGATGCCCTGTCCCATAACTTTAACATGGTCATTTCATCTGCTGAACCAGGTTGGTTGCGCCAAATTAAGAGTAACATCAAATCCTATTTCCACTGGCACCCCATATATGAGTAGACTCTTCATCAATCCGCCAATGATACTCCCTTCTATACTTTTAGCAACTTGTTATACTGGAAGAACGTAATTGTTGTGCCAGAAGAATCAGGGTTATGACAAACGATCCTTCAATAATTCCATGATTCAAAGGTAAGGGGTCATTCAGATGTGGCTTGTACATTGGCTCATCTCCGTTCTGCATTCTATTGGCCATAATGCACCGGGATGTTCACTAACACATGTGATAATGTTAATTGTGCAAACAAACAAAAACAAAGGCCACCCTTTCCGCTGCGCTACTTCAACCTCTACCTATTCCAAAACAAATTTGTGAAGACATTGCCATGGATTTCATAACAAGCTTACCTAAATCCCAGGGTTGTATGGTAATTCTAGTAGTAGTTAACTGTTTATCTAAATCTGGCCATTTCATTCCTCTGAGGACAGATTTTACTAGCCAAGTGGTTGTTGATTTCTAATGTGGTGAAGTTGCATGGGATTACCAAATCCATTGTTTCAAACCGAGACAAGGTGTTCATTAGTTCCTTTTGGAAATATTTGTGGAAGGCTGAAGGGACCAAGTTGGCAATGACTACGACCTACCACCCTCAAACAATGGTCAGAGCGAAACTTTGAACAAGAGCCTTGAAATGTATTTGCGGTGCATGTCATGTGATAGACTAAAGGATTGGTTTAGTTTGCTTCATGGGAACAATTTTGGTACAATACCTCATGGCAAAATATCGTTGGCACCACCCCAATTAAGGCAAATCTTGGTTAAGATCTACGATCATTCCTCGATACCAAATCACAACTTCGGGCCCTCCATTGGTGGAAACCCAATTGCATAACCGGGATGCTCATTTGCGCTCACTAGAGCTCAAATTGGAGTGTGCCAAAAATTTTATGAAAGCTTATCCTGATAAAAGGTGTTGGGATCTACACTTTAAGGAAGGAGAGCTCGTACTTGTCAAGTTACAACCATACCGCGAATACTCACTTGCTTTACGTATGAATCAAGTTAGGAAGAAAATTTTTTGATCCCTTCAAGGTTCTCAAGCGGATTAGTGAGGTGGCATATCAGCTTGAACTACCAAAGGGCTCCCGTATCCATGACGTCTTCCACATTTCGCTCCTGAAAGCTTTTTGGGGCCAGCCATCCTCCTCGTACCTTTTTCTGCCGCCTATAACTTTAGTTAATAAGCCAATTCTATCCCCACAGGCTATTTTCAATGTGCAAACACTTCTTCAGGGTCCTATGAATGTATCTCAATTGTAGGTAAATTGGACCCATACTCCTACAACAGAGGCTACGTGGGAAGATCTATATGTGTTTTAGCAGGTATTTCCTCATTTAAACCTTGAGGACAAGGTTATTTTTCATGATCGGAATATTGATGAAGAAAAACACAATAGAGGGACCTTCAATGAAATAGAGAAGTTAGTTATACCTCAGGGACACTTGGAGAGAGATACACACGCTACAGAGAGGAGGAGGAGCTCCCGGATATGTAGCACACATAAGAGGTGGGAATGTATTTCTCAAGGGGCAAGTGACATGTACGACCCTTTCTCTCTCTGACCCTTCTATCCTTCTCCCCACTAGATATTTCTTCCCTTTTCTCTAATCATATCACCCTTATCGGTGCAGGTGTGAACCCCAAGCATATTCGCTCTATTTACGATCCTTTCATGTATTGTTTCATTGCCAAAAGAATATTGTTGTTGTAAACTGGATTTGAGACAAATTACTAGAAATCTATTCATCTTTTAAAAATAGATCTCTATTAAATATTTCTTTGCTTATAATATACTTTTTCAAAATCATCCTTAATTATTATACACTCCTTCTTTCTTTGTTTCACCTCATCGATTACCTCATTTTCTACCACCACTCCATCCAACATTCCTCTACCTTCTAAGAATGTTGACTATTTTATGTAAATAACTTTACGCAAAATCTTTTTCTTAATTTTATACACTCATTCTTTTTTCATTTCATCTCATCGATCACGTCATTTGTTATCACCACTACATCCAATAGCCCTCTACCATTTAAGAATGCTGATTGTTTTATGTCAATAACTTTATTCCAAATTCTCAGCTTACTTGTAAGAAGTTTCGTAGTTATTTTATAAATACAACCTACTATGGAAATCGATTTATAGGGATTTTTTTTTTTTTTTTTACTTTAGATATAAGGTTAATGAAAAGGTATTTGTTACTTTAGCCAACTTTCCACTAGTAGAAAAAACACATTTAAAGGCGAGATATCATCGCGGTTAAAAATTAACTGCAATTAAAAATAATGCGGTGACATTTTTGAAATTAAGTAAAACTATAGCAGTGCGGTTGACGCGAGAACCGCAATAATAAGCCACAAATAATTTATTATTGAAAACTGCAGGGAGATACCAACGCGGTTCTTTCTAGAACTGCGTTGGTATCTGCAAAAGAATTTTTAAATTATTTTGCAGGAGGATACAAACGCGGTTCCCACTAACAACCACGTTTCTATCTCTTTTTTTAGGGCTCAAACACTCTTCCCCCCTCGTGTGCCCTCTGTTTCACTCTTTCCCTTTGCTTCTTCTTCTTCCTCACGTGCGCAGTTCATTTTCTTCCTCCCTCATAGTGCCTCTGCCTCTCCCTCGCCATTTGCACCAACCTCTCTCTCGTCTCTCTCTCTCTCTCTCCGCGGTTTTGCTTCCGTGGCCACCACCATTACGTCGAGGTGCTTCCACGGCGACCACCATCACGTCGAGGTGCTTCCGCGGCCACCACCACTCAGACCCCCACCACCACGTCTCTCTCTCTCTTTGACATTTTATTCTTCTACCGCTGCGACGCCCACCACCATTGAAGGCTATCTCTTTCTCTACCTTTATTTAATTTGTTTCTGTTTGACTTGATTCTATATTTTCAGGTCTCTACCATTGTTGTATAGACTCTTCTCCACCATAGTCGTGCACATGCTGCCATTGTCTCTACTTTTCAGGTTCGTGCACTCAATGTTTCTATTTAATTACTTTACTTTATTGGTGCTTTATATTAGTTTGTACACTAGGATGATGTTCGAGAGACCTAGATTATAGCACTGTGATTGTATCTTGTTTATGATGACGAGTTGGTATTGAGTCGGGGGATATTCGATCCTCGGCATTTTATATTTTGTCTAATATTTATGTTTATCATGACGTGTTGGTATTGAGTCCGGGAATGTTCGTTCTCCGGCATTTTATGTTTTGTCTAATATTTATGTTTTCATGACGTGTTGGTATTGAGTCTGGGGATGTTCGATCTCCGACATTTTATGTTTTGTCTAATATTTATGTTTATCATGACGTGTTGGTATTGAGTCCAGGGATATTCGATCTCCGACATTTTATGTTTTGTCTAATATTTATGTTTATCATGACATGTTGGTATTGAGTCCGGGGATGTTCGATCTCTGGCATTTTATGTTTTGTCTAATATTTATGTTTATCATGACGTCTTGGTAGTGAGTCCGGGGATATTCGATCCCTGACATTTTATGTTTTCTATTATGTGTGGGTATGAGTCTGGGGATGTTCGATCCCTGACAATTTTAGGTTTCATTTGTGTTTTGTTTAATATGTATGATGTCTTTTTTGAACGTAGTCATGGACCGAAGTTGGATAACTGTAAGTCAAATCAGTGATGAATATGAGAACGGTGTTGAAGAGTTTATACAATTTGTTAAGAGGAATGGAGTAGAAGTAAATAACAAATATTATTGTCCTTGTGTGAATTGTGTAAATGTGATAAGACAAGATATTGAGTTGATACGAGAGCATGTTTTGTGTGATGATTTCTTGAAGAGCTATACAATATGGACTTGGCATGGTAAAGTTTTGGAGCATATTCTAGCAAATCTACAACTGAATGTGAATATTCTAATGTATATTATGAGGATTGCATGGAAGACATGATTCGTGATATTGGAGAAGATAGTTTCCACCAAGCACATGTGTATGATTCATTGAAAGATGATTCAATCACAGAATTGTATCCCGGTTGTTCTACTTCTTCCCGCTTGTCAACAATATTGCGATTATTTAATATTAAGGCAAGAAATGGATGGACTGATTAAAGTTTCACCGAATTGCTAGAACCGTTTCATCAAATACTTCCAGAAGGTAATACATTGCCAACCAGTCACTATGAGGAGAAGAAGATATTGTGTCCAATGGGTATGGAGTACCGAAAAATACATGCTTGTCCCAATAATTGCATATTGTACAGAAAAGAGTTTGAAGGATTGCATCAAGTGTCCTAGATGCGGGGTTTCAAGATACAAAGTAAAGGATAATGACGGTGATGATGATGACATGAAAAAGGGTCCTCCAGCAAAAGTATTGTGGTATCTTCCAATCATACCACGATTAAGACGT
>Ga0209489_104522_pt1 | contig 25495 bp, 14 predicted proteins | sample SiratrowhiteBW_FD_187527 | JGI IMG/M metagenome (GOLD analysis project Ga0209489, IMG submission 187527) | Root nodule microbial communities of legume samples collected from California, USA - Siratro white BW (SPAdes) (version 2) | ecosystem: Host-associated > Plants > Roots > Nodule | place...
TATATATATATATATTTATTTGTGCTCATGTTTTAGAAAATATAGAAATAATATTAATTTTAAATATTATTATATATTTAGACATAATTCTAGCATTTGATGTTTAACATGTTAGATTTATTATAATTACAAATGATGTTTTAATTATTCATAATAATGTATTTAATTCAATTAAAAATTTAAATTAAGTAGTTATTTATTTTTATTTATTACAAACAATTGTTTCATTTTACTTTATATTAGAATTAATTAGGATTTGAATTAATTTAGTAATTATAAATACATTCTATACATTTCCTATTTATTTTGACAATACAATTTAAAAAAAATGCATATATGAACAATTATTTTTAATTCTAATTTTTATATCAAACTAACTTGACGAACCATATTGGAAATAATTTTTTTCTAACATAATATACGTATAATTTATTTTTACAATATAATTTTAAAAAAATTCATGTATCAACAATATTTGAAAATTATAATTTTTATATTACTTGAGAAAGTGTACCGAAAATAATTTTCTTATAACAAAAAAGTACCATATACATATAATTAATTAGATTTTATTTGAAATTTATTTTTACCACTTAGACAAATTTATATTCTTAGAAATTAAAAAAAAATTCATCAATGAAACCAAACAAATGACATAAAGTTTATTAATTAATTTTAACTAAAACAACAAATATGTAATTGTATATTTTCATCAATAACAAAAAAATAATTCAATTACACCAAAAAACTAATTATATTTTAATTTAAATTATTTTTAAACATAAGGGTAAATTTATAATCTTACCATTTTATTCATTTAAAAATATGAAAATATCTATGCACCTATCACATTCACTTACAAACTTTCACAAACTTTCCACTTAAATCTTACTATCTTTTCCTTAATCCAAATAACCAAACTTTTTACACATTTTCCTCTCAAATCATCTCAAATTCACTCTCTCTAATCCACTCCTCAATCCAAACAATTCCTAAATCATTTGTTCTTAGTGATTTTTCTATTGAGCATCCACTAGAGTAGCCCACTATCAAAATGTGAAATCTTGTTTTCTATACAAATTTTATTATTCAATTTTCTAAAATTATGTAATTTTAGATAAACATTGATATATTATTTAAAAATTAGCAAGAGAAAAATATTCAAATGTTTATTATTATTATTATTATTATTATTATTATTATTATTATATTATTATTATTATTATTATTATTATTATTATTATTATATTATTATTATTATTATTATTATTATTATTATTATTATTATTATTATTATTATTAAACATAATCAGGAACTGTTATCCTCATTGTGGCTGTTATAATTTGAATTTAGTTCTATGTAATACGGTTAATTCATTTTCTAGAGCTATTTCTTCTTTTAAAGTTTTGCGACGCATTTGTTCCTTGCTTCTTCCACAACGGTGGAAAATCTTACAAGAGAGTGTAGCTATGTTTTAAGTTTTCTTTTTAAATAACTATCTCAAACTAAACGGGACTACAAAAATGAAAGTGTTAAAACTATAAAGTTTCAAGCAGAAAAATAATAAGAGATGAACTTATGAATTATTAAAAGCGAGTGAACATCCAAAGATAAACAGTGAAGTCATATGTTTAGCAACTTAGAAGATGGAGAATTTTAAATTTTAATGCAAGTGATTATTTTGTATGATATTCTTGTTGTAAACTCCGGAAATAAGATGAAGCAATTTAAATATATGCACACAGATGTTGTTATAGATTACTTAAAAGTCACTATAAAGTTTTTCTTTTTTAAATTATAAGAAAAATAGCTTTGCATTTACTTCATAATTCACGAAAAAATATTATGGAAATAGATATAGAGTTTAAGATCAATACCATAAGTTTAAGCTGTAATTTATCTTTATAAAATTAGTTAAGAAGGTGAGATTTATCTCACTCTTGTATAATATAATTTTTGAAATTATTTTTGATTGATGTGAGATTTTTAATATTTTGTTTGTGATAAGATATGATGATATGCTGTGTAAGATTATATATATTTATTGATAATTTAACAATAAATGACACAATAAGTTTAATAATAAATATAACTTATTATCATGAGTTTATAAATTCAGATTTGCTATTAGTTATACTATAAATTGATCTTTAGATTCACAAGAAAAACTCATTTGGTGATGATTCTTGTCTTCATTGATTATATTTATTGTTTTTTTTACTAAAAGTCTGTTGGAACAAATTTTGGAATAGAAAAGCGTGTTTAGTTTTTTTGTTTTATTCAAATAAATTTCAAACGTTAGTGAAAGATGAATTGCAAAAGCAGTATATCAATCTTAAAAACATTTTGAGTTTTTGATAACCATTATCACATTAATAGTATTGATTTGTTTTCACGATTAAAGATATAGAAAGAAATACTAACAAATGAAGTTAACCGACCATAAAAAAATTATTAAAGATTAAGTTTGTTTCGAAATATATAGATTATTTACAGAATATTATTAATATTACACGCAACTGTAACTATTGTTGAAAGAATTAGTTACATTATCCATTGAAAGTGAGATGTTAAAATTATTTTATTATAAAATTTTAATAAATAATTTTGCAGCTCAAAAAACAAGAAAAATAAAATAAAAATTATTAATCTATATTATCATTATTTCTATCTTAATTTTCGTTTCCAAAATCGCTAATTACGACTCTGATAATGATAAAAGCATAAAGCACACTTTGAAGCTCAAGAAGCAGCCCTTTTTGGATTAATATTTTCCTAGATGGAACACAACAAATGAAATAACATTAATTTCTAGGAAAATAATAGAACTTAACCCCATGTTCTGGTTTTCCTTTACCTCCAAATTCAAGTTGGGTGACAATGTGAATTGTATTCGATCATGAAAAAGATTAACTCACGGCATGCATATAGATTCAAATGAGAAACCGACAAAGGGTGCTTGGAGTCAAAAGAAGAATATACACAGTACAGAAGAACTGATAATGCACGAGTAGAGAAAAATTCAGTCCTCTTCTCTGTCATCTACCCTCAAATTTAATTGATTTCTGTATCTTAACCATAATCACCAAGTTTTTTGAAAATGCTAGCTAGATTCTCTGCCCTGTCGATATTCTATTTCACTTCTACATAGATAAGAGATTCTACCTCCACATTTATGAATTTTACTACTCTATAAAAAAAAGAATCTATTAATAACAGCCATATATTAGCTTTTGCCTTCTATGAATATAAAGCGTACAATCTATTATATCTTCTTCTCTACATATTTATTAGGATTGCATTGTCCTATCCTAACTAGAGTTGTGTATTTGTATACTTACTAGATTGTTAAACGCATGAAAAATCTCATCACTTATAGACCCTCTCAGTGCTTCAATGGTACTTCTACTACAGTGATTATTTCAATATTTTTATACATTCTAGTGAGCATTCGTACCAATTCTAGTAGGAAAATTTTGCAAGAGGAATTTTATTTTTCATTCAAGCTTAAACTTTTAACTAGGCGATTTAAAATAATTATTCTGCATCCACCTTTCCATCCTTCAATATTACTTTATTTCTTCGGCTCCAAATAATTCATATCCAGATGTTTCTCCAAATCCTATTCTCTTTCGTTTTCAGCTGGAATAAATAAAAAAATATTGAAAGTGACTCATTGGTTGTACTTTATCTTACAATAAAAAACAGATGATTGACAGTATCCACTTTCTCATTTGAGAAAGTATATTCCTTAACCCTATCCCCTCCTACCAAATTCCTTAATGAGATTTGTAGTTATTGGATTAATTGTATGATTAAGACACAAAAGATAATGATTGTAAACATGCACAAATAAGAAAGGAAAATAACTATAATAAATTATGTAAAGGAGGCATGAACAATTATATATATAATATTATCATTTATGTAACAAACAATTTTACGTTGAACCAGTACTTCGAAGTGATAAGAAAAAAAAAAACCTTTGCAATAACAAAACAATGATATTTTAATCTTTTTTCATTATCCCGAGACATTTTTAATAATGTAAAGTCTAAATATTTTTTAATTATAATTTTATTTTTAGTTTGTGGAAGTTTATGCAAGATTAATCAAAGAGTTGAAAGTGGTGAGGAGAATTTATTTTATTTTAATTTTAATTTCATTTCAACTTTAATTTACATTTTTAAAAAATAAGTTTTTACACTAAGATATTTTACAAATTACTTACACTAGCAGTGTCGTATAATCGACAATTATTTTATAAGAGGTGCCTAACACTCCACACATATATGATTTAATCTAATGTAGATGATAGGTAATAAAACAATTTTAACATTTAATCAAAACACCGATACAATTAAATGCAGATGGTAGCTAATAAAACATTTCATAACCTTTATACAAATCATTTTTAACATAAAGACAATTGACCATTTTTTAAATATATAAATTAATTATTATTTTTATTTTATTACATTAAACAAATTACTCATAAGTTTCTCACTCATTTTATTTTCCATCTTTTTTTCCTTAATTCAAACAACTGCACTTTTCAATTTTTTTTCTCTTCATTTCATTACATTTTTTGGTTGTCATTCGAATCCAAATAAAGGACAAGAGAAGTAGTGAAGAGTGAAAAATTGGTATTAGATTCAATTGGTATGATAGAATAAAAAAAAATAAAGTGGGTGATATAAGAAATAACTAAAATATCCTTGATCAAAATTGAGATATGATGTAATATGAAATAATTATTTTATAAAATTGAAAATAATAAAAAAATTATTTAAAAAGTTAAATTTTATATTATTTAAATAAATTAATTTATAATAAAAATAAATTTATATATATTATTTTATTATGATTCAAAAGTATCTAAGTATATTAATGAATCCACAAATTCTAATCACATATTCAAACCTTATTTTTAAATTTTTTACTAATATTGAAAAAAAAATACAAAGCCTTACATGTGTGATACTTTATAATAAATAAATCTTTATGAATATTATGAAAATAAAAAGATGAACAAAGGATATGAGAATGAAAATATTTTGTTTTTTTATATATTGATGAAAAACAAAAGAGCTGAATATATACAAATAATGTATTCATTCTAGGTATAAATAAAAAATATATATTACATGTCATAAAACAAAAAATAAACAGAATTGATGATAATTTGATTCTTGTCATAAAAACAAAATCAAATAATTAATATTTTTTTCTTTCTAACAATTTTAAACAAAATCACAGAATTGATATTAGTTTCATTCTATAAGTCTTGAATCCATATACTCTAAAATCCTCCCGCAAGCTGGGGAGCAAATATTGATGAGACCTAGCTTGGAACAAATATTTTTGAAAGACTGAGGACCTAATGTTTTGGTATAAAAATGTCTGCTAGTTACTCTGTGGTTGAATTGAAAAACAAATTGATGAATTATAGTGTAATGACTATTTATAGCAACTATGCTTAATACGGATTAATCTATTTTAATAGCTGGGGACAGAGTTAAGTATTTTAATTTATGAAATCTAGAGGAATGAGATTGAATGACTTGATTTGGACATATTTGTAATTGGGAAATGAGGATGTTAATGTTATGATCAAGAGTGTATGAGAAGAAGATTAATACAATTAAATCTCAAAATTTTCATTAATATAAATTTCACACATTCAACTATTAATTGCTTTGTTTTTACGTTCTCATATTCGTTCAAAAATTGATAAACTCTCATTTATATTTTGATTCACTATATTGAAATACAAATTCAATTCTCAATCATAAATTTAATTTCCTGTGTATACGATATTCTTACTTATCTTTTATATTAATTGAGTATCAATACATTTGCTGAAACAAAAGAAGTAATATTATTCATATATTTTTCAAACCTGAGTTTCGTTTCTCACTCACTTCGCACGTATGATTTCAACCACATCATAAAACCACCGACAAGCCACTCTGCTCACACAAATACAATCACGAAAACTCTCTCACAAAGCACACAAACACTTCTTCGATGCACACGTGGAAGAGAGTTTTTTAACGTGCTCAACATGCAATGAAAACATTGTCCATAGCTTTAGGAATCTCTATGTCAAATAATTGTGTATGGCTCACTTATGTATTAATAATCTCTATATGGGTCTGCCAACGAAAATAAGGACAATTGTGTTATTACAATGCATGCAACATAATTTTTCTCACCATTCTCTTCAGTTAAACAAAGAAGGCACATATTCTTCGTTCCACAGACTCAACACCTTTCATCGGAAATCCACAAATACAAACACTCTTATCTTTCTCAAATCCATCTTTAACATTAAATCACAAATTCTTTCATTTTCATTTTATTTTTTATATATAATTTTCAAACATCATTCTTTTCATTATTTTACTTTTTATCGCCATTTAATTATTATTCTGAAATGCATGAGAATAGTGTGTATGCTCTAATCAGAGCGTTCATTATCTTTTATTAAATTTTACATCACATTTATAATAATTTTCTTTTAGATTATATTGTCCCAAAATAGATTCAATAATTAAGCAATTATTGTACTTAACTTTCACATAGATTATACTGAGAAGAAGATAAGTTGAAAGAATATTATTTTAAGAAATATATAAAAATTGTATTTATGTAGTGTTTTATTACTATCTTCTTATTTATTAATTTTTATCATGCAAATGTAATGAAAATAATTTGTATTAAGATTAGGAGAACTGAAAAATAAAATGAAATAAAAAAGATAAACATAATTTTATTACAAATAAGTAGGACAATCGTTTTAAACAAGCACACAAAAAAGTAACGAGGAATATATATATATATATATATATATATATAACCATCCTAATGGAGTTTATGCATAATCATATTAATTTTCTTAACCCCTTACATAATCAAAATTAACTTATTTAAAAGTAATTTATACCAAATTATTGTATTTATTAAATATTTTAAAAATAAAAAATGTTAGAACAGGACCAATTTTAAAATAAAAAGAAAACTCACTTAATTCTATTATTTGTTGTACTTTTAGAAATAGACAGAGACGTATCCTTTCCACTACAGATATTGGGGAGAAGTTAGTAAAACTTTATTGATTTGATGTTTTAGAGACTCAGAGCTATTAATCATAAAGAGTGGTGTGGTCACAACTCCTGTAAATAGCAGCAGATTTTGACATCAATGACATGTATCCTATCATATTCATTCATATGCGAAGGTCACCCACCATGCAATGCTTACTAAAACACAGCACCATCTCTCAGACTCAGACTCTGCCAATTTCAGATTTTGGAACAGTCATCCTTCCAGTATAAATAAATATAAACAGTACAGAAAGTGTTAAACATAGTTGAAAAAAATTGGAATCCAAAGAAATATAAGAAATTAATATATTTATGTTCATTATTTATTAAATTCATAAGATAAGATAATTGTTTGTAGATACGAGAAAAAAAAACCCTTCAACAACATACATTAATCTACCATTGTATCAACTAACCACATAAATAAATAAATCTAATATTACTTAACTCAAAATCTTAAAAGTAGTCCCTTTTATCTAAATTGAGTTAACTTGTGATTATTGAAAATTTTATCCATCACTAAAGATATATTGTAATTACTAGTGAACTGTCAAAAACTGAAAATCTTCACTAATCCTAAATTTTATTAGGGTTAAGTCAATTTGGAAAGACATAATCAGATTAGATAGTTTTGAAAATAAAGTACCTTTTTGAACGAAAATGAACAAATATTAAAATAAAACAATATTATATAACAAATGTAAATATTTTATTTTAAAATATTCATACAACTGTTGATATTTTTTTTTCTAAAAAATATGAAAACATTAGATAAAATAAAAATGAAAAATTTATTTATTATTTAAAAGAATAAACAATTTAATATATACAAATTTGAATATCAGTAATTTTATTTTGTCATATATTAACGTCGTACTCATCTCATCTTTACTTAAAAGGAAAAAAAATGTATATATTGACAACTAAAATATTATCATCTAATCATAGTTCAGTTTTTATAATAATTACTTTAGAAGTTATGTATTAATAGTTCTCACGGAATACAACTATAAAATGTTTTTCTTGAATGTATATTATTAATTTTTAGTATGTTTTAAAAAGATATTATGTAGAATAAATTTATTAAGTTTTATAGTAATTTTGAAAACCATAAAATAGAGTGTGTACACTGAAAATACACGAAACTAGTAATAATATTTTACCAAAGTTGTTTTTTATCCTTTGAACTTTGATCCTGATCATGAATGTATCTCGCTTGCCAACACTTCTCTTGTCGGTAGTCAAATGATTCCCTTGTCCAAAACTTTCTCTCCAAGTCACTGGTTGCAGTACTTCGAAAAGCACCTAGAAAAACCCCACCTCTCTCTCAATTTTCCTGCTGTTACCCCACTCTCCCACCCAAAAAATTCCTTCACCTCTTTAATCAAGCTGCTCCACACTCAACCCTACACACTTCACACTGCACACTTCCCACATTATCATCAACCCAACACCTCAACCCTAAACACCACCCTTCCAAACACAACCTTCCACTTTTGCTACAATTTGGGGCAAAAGTGAGAAAAAGGGCTCCCAAAAACATGCTGGATTGAAATCAACACCCATTTTGGCAATCCCCATTTCTCATCTCCACTCTCAAACCCACCAAAAGCCTTCCCATTTTTAAGCATTTGAAACTTGAATTCCTTCTAGAAGACTCCATTTTTTTTCTCCTTTTAGTTAAAGTTGTGTTTTTTTTTTCTATCCCAAAAAACCCTTGTTTCCAATGTCCACACCATTTGTACAACAGCCACCACCCATAGAAATAACCCAGCAAGCATACACGACCCATTCGGATCACGGGTCGGTTGGTCCTGTCATAGCTGTTCTAGCAGTCATCACTGTCCTTGGTGTCATCGCTGGCATGATTGGTAGGCTCTGTTCGGGTCGTCGGGTCATGGGTTATGGAGAGTACGATGTTGAAACTTGGATTGAGACCAAATGCTCCTCTTGCGTCGACGGCAGAATCGCACCTCCTCCTCCACCACCTTCCCTTCCGCCGGAACCTCCCATCCAGGACATGCCACAGGTCCAAGTCCCTCAAGAGATCAAAGAAGAACAACACCCAAGGCAAAACTTACATGTCCACACTGATACTTAATTGATTGCTATTTGCTAGTTTTAAGGTAATCCTAGTTTATTGTTCATATCACATTTGAAAATGTAAAAAAGAGAAGACCTAGATCCCTCAATTTAGCCAGCAACATTTTATTTTCCAATTTAAGTCGACATTTTATCTAGATGATCATTAAATTATCCGTTCTCTAGGTAAAATATTCATTTTAATTAGAGAATGGCATCAACATTGTCCATGCTATGATGATATATGAGTTATGTTTTATTGATTCTCTTGTTTTTCAGTTCAGTTCTTTACTATATTTGCATTTTTCTTACCTGGGTGGAACTGTGTGCTTTGAATGACAAGTTGGTGAATTTGCATTTTTGATTAAAGTTTATTTTTCTATTTTGAGTTAGATGAAATTATGAATGGTCTTTAAAGGGGGCAGTTGAAGCTTTCAATTTGTTGGGTGAGGGTTTTGTTTGTTTTGAAGCCGAGTTATTCAGGTGGTCCTTGGAGGATCGGAGCATTGGGCTTTGAACGAATAGGATTATTTTTTTTTTAGTGTATGATAAGTGTTTCTCGGTTGAGTGCTTCAATAAAAGTGGAAATGTTATTGATTAGAGTGCTACTTTTGTGATTCATCCTCGTTGGATTCTCAGACGGTGCGCTGTGGACTAATTATGAAACATCACTTTTGGAGAGGCAGAAAAGACAAAGAAAGTGGACTTTATAGGGCTTGTTTGGTTTCTGAATATTTCGGATTCATGGAGTTACATTCTGCATATTTATAATTTACGTTAAATCTGAAAAGTTAAGGTGAAAAACTTATTTCTTACCCTAAAAATGTAGATTTTAAAATTTTAAATAGGTGAATATTGGTGTTGGAATTGGTCAAATCGATTGCTTAACTCTATAAACTGATCTCAAATTTAGGTTTTACTATCTTTTATCAGACTTAATTCATTTTTTAATTTATTTTTATTAGATTAGATAATTTAATATCTGTATATATTTAGATAATAAAGTAATAATTATGTTATTATTATTATTATTATTATTATTATTTAATAATTTTAGTTGAGTTAAGCCTGTTTTGGTTTAATGTGCAAAACTTGTTGCTAGACCAATAGGAGATTGAATTAGTTATTACCAACAGGACAGACATTGATTTTGGTCAGATTTGATCCAATTTTAATAAAAATTGAATTGTAATTAATTCAATTTAATTGTCTCCAGTTCAGTTACCATCATATTTAATTAATTAGATATCTTATTATCAGATTTTGATAGTTTTATAAATTTTACCAATGAACTTTAAGCTATGTTTAATTAATTACATTGACTATCAAACAAACAAATTGTGAACCTTTTATAACATAGGGTTAAGGATGATGTTACAACCAAAGAGAGGTGACTTCTACTTAGAATAAAATAACTAAAGTGAGGTGACTTCTACTTAGAATAAAATATACAATGTCTTTTAAATTATACATTTTATTTTTTTATTTTTTTACTTTTACACTTTTACTTTTGTAAATTTTAGCATATTGATTTCAAAATTATATACGTTTGATATTTAATGTTAATTAACTATGATATAACAACATGACCAATAAATAAATAAAAAATAAGAAATTTTCAAGGTTGTATTGATTATAACCGAATATGTAAACCTCATACTTTTCAATATGAAACTATTTATTATTTTATCTAAATTTTATTATGGGAAACCTTTAGTCATCAGAATAATTTTATTTCGTACTCCATTATGTTGGTTATCTAACTTATTTTGAAAGATTTATAAGTGTTGTTTATAGTTTGGAAGCTTAAAAAACATTTACAAGTTGATCTTCTAAGACTATTGAAACTATATTTTGTATGTTTTGCATATTCCGTGTTGTCTAATCTATTGTAGATGAATATTGTTCTACCTTTTTATTTGAATATCTTAAGATAGTTTTAAATGAAGTATTTTTACTTGTTAGGTTTTAACTTTTATTTATCCTGTATGTGTTTTTAAGGAGTATTATTTGTGTAAACTAATTTGTAGATGTTTCTCTTGTTTATTTCACATAATTTGTGAAGATTAGAGGAAATAAAATTGCAAGCGCGCTTGCATGTATAAACAGAGGGAAAGTTAGTTAAACATTATTGGATGACGACTTTATCCTTTCTTTTTGTATGCTTTTTTGCTCTATATAACAAATTCCTGTCCATGCAGAGATTCTTGAAAGATTCTTGAAGACAACTATGTTGACCACTAGTAGATGATACTTTTATCATGGCATTAAAATCCCATGTGATTAGTGTATTGGGTTTATAGTTTGAACCTTCAAATCATGGTTTCACCCTGTTGTGGTTGGTATGAGATGTTTTGTTCCGTTGTCATTTGCGTGTGTTGCCTGGTTGTGTTGGTGGCTCTGAAGAAAGGTGGTGTTGAAGGTGTGTTTGTACTATTGTGTGAAAATGAGATCAATTATAAATTTTTGTTAATTGTAAGGATATTAGAATTTATGATTCTCGTGTAAATTATAATAGTGAGAGACTTATCTTAAACTATAAGAAATCTAATGAAAATAGATTCCTTAATCTCTTTATCCCAATTTATCTCTTCATAATTTTTTTCGTGCTCACACTCTTTCTTGATGGTTAACGGTGATGAACGTTCATTATAGTGACAAAACCCTAGTTTTATTAAATCACAATTCAACTTCATAATTATATTTCATACACTTGACTCATGTGATGCTTAACATTTCAACATTTCATGATTTAGTAATTACATAAATTATAATGTGCATTAAAAGACCTTCAATAAATTAGTTTTATCATTGGTCATACTTAAAGATACAGGAATAATTAGAATTATGACAGTTACATGTCATTCAATCAACATATTCCCTTCCATCTACTACTGTATTATCCTTATCCTTAATATGACTTTACAATGAGAAGTCCATAACGAGTTAAAAAAAATGTCATTTTTTTATCAGTAATAACATAATTTGTTTTCTACATCATAATATGCATCCATATACATAAAATAGAAAACATAGATTTTAGAAACTCACATATTAATGAGCTCAAAGTGTTAAATAGGCAATAACATTAATATTCAACATTCACTAGTAGACATAATGTCTATATTTTCTACATGGCTGGTAAATACTATGTGCAATAACCCTTTTGTTTAAAAGTCACCAATCATAAGATTAGTACTAATATGTTTTATTAACACTCTGTTTCTGAACTTTTTCCTTAATGACAAAGTATTTCAATTCCATATGCTTAGCACCTTTAGAATACTTGTCATTCTTAGAAAAGAAGATTGTTACATAATTATCATAATAAACATTACAATACTCTCAACTACTCCAAGTCTTGAAATAAAATTACACAACTAATTAGCTTGAACTATGGCCTCCAGCGTGCCACAAATTCAGCCTCCATGGTGGATGCAACAATGACTAACTACTTCACACTTTTCCATGAAATCGTTCCTCTGATTAAATGATGCACATAACCAAATGTAGACTTTCTTGTATCCATACAATTAGCAAAATCAGAACCTATGTATCCAATCCCCTCAAGATGATCAGATATTCCATATGTAAGCATATGATTATTTGCCCCTTACTAGTATCTTAATACTTTCTTTGCAACTTTCTAATGATCCAATCCTAGACTACTTTGGTATCTACTAAGCATACAAACTTCAAAGCTATTATCTAGTTTCGTACATGTTTGAGCATACATCAAACTCCCTAAAAAATATGTATAAGTGGTATTTTCCATTTGTTTTTGTTCAAATCATTCTTTAGACATTGCATAAGACTAAATTTGTCTCCTATCACATTGTATGTCTTACTTATATCTTTCATTTCAAAGTTGTTAGAGAAAAACTTCTTAGTCTCACTTAATTGACCTAGATTATTAGTTGAAAGCAAGATATCATCAACATACAAAATCAAAATTATAAACTTGCTCCCACCGACCTTCAAATATATATACCGATCAACAATGTTTGCTTTAAATCCAAATGACATAATAATATAATTGAGCTTAAGATACCATTGCATGGATGCCTATTTAAGTCCATATATTGATTTCTTAAGTTTACATCACGTGTTTCTTTCCTTATTCAATGAACCCCACTAGTTGGTCCACAGAAAGGCGGTTTTAACATGCATTTGGTGTAACTCAAGATCATATGAGCTACTAATGTCATGATGATTCTAAAAGAATCTTTGTTAGAAACAGGAAAAAAATGTATCTTTATAGTTAATGTCATCCTTTTAAGTAAAACCTTTTTCAACTAGTTAGGTCTTGTAACATCCGATATTGCCATGAGAGTCACGCTTAGTCTAAAGAACCCATTTACACCCAAATTTCTTGCATCCTTCTAGCAATTTCACAAGGTCCCATACACAATTTTGTGCTATTTATTTAAGTTAATCTTTCACGGCATCTAACCACTTATCAAAATTATCACCAGTAATGACTTCTGAAAATGAAATTGGATTATTATCAATGCTTAATTTATTTATGACTCTTGTAGATATACCGCATAATAATTTGAAATAGCATGTTTTCACTATTTTTCTTAATACTATTTCTTGTTGTTGTTCTATATAGGTTCATTGTTATCCTTGGGATCATTAATTTGTTATTCTTCTTAATTGTTGTGTGGTATATTAACATGAGGAACAACAATTCTTGAAGTAGAGGTACTAGCTGAAGGAACTTGTACTCTAACTTCCTTAATCTCCACATTTCATGAAGCTTCACTCCCACTAGTTTCACCATTCTGAATGAACCAGACATTTTCAGTTTCAACAATTCTTGTACCATGGGTAGGACAGTACAACATATACCCTTTTGATTTCATTGGATAACCAATGAAATATTCGCTGATTGTTCTCGCATAGTTTCTTTTCTTGAGAATTGCATATTCTAATTTTTGTCTGACAACCAAAAAATGTCGGTGTCTCAAACTGGGATTCCTACTTGTTCACAATTCAAGAGGTATCTTTTGAACTACCTTACTAAGATCTTTATTCAACAAATACATGACAGTTTTCAAAGCATACATCCACAATGATACAAGATGAATTATTTAACATGCTCCTAACCATATCCATTAAGGTTAGATTATGCCTTTCTGACATACCATTTTGTTGTGGTGTACCTAGCATTGTATATTGAGCACAAATACCATGTTTCTCAAGGAAATTAGCAAATGGATGAGGGTGTTATCTATCATATCTTTCATAATATTCACTACTTCAATTCGATATGACAATTTTCACCTTTCTATCTAAGTGTCTTTCCACTTCATTTATATAAATTTCAAAAGCATTCACTATTTGAGTTTTTTCATGCAGTAAATAGACATACCCATAACATGAAAAGTCATTAATAAACGTGATAAAGTACTCTCTTTATTGAATGAATTTATGTCAAAAGGTCTACATATATCAATGTGTATAATTTCAAGAAGTTGAGTGCTTCTTGTGACTCCTTTCTTTCAGTGTTTTGTTTTTTTTGCCTTTAATACAATTTTAGATCAGTAAAATCTAAATTTGGAAGCATTTCATTCTTTATTAATATTTTCTTCTTTCTTTGGAAATGTGTCCCAAACACTTATGCTACAAGTAAGCAGAACGCTCATCCACTAAACTATGTTTAGTGCCAATATTATGATGTAAGGTCATAAGAGTTTTAACATACAAATTATCAAGATTCAATTTATATAAAACATCATAAAGTGTACTAGATCCAATCATACAAGTACACTTATACAAACTAAAACAATCATTCCTAAACTTAAAAGAGTATCCAACAACATCAAGTTTAGACAAAGAAACTAAGTTCTTAGAAATTCTAGGTACATAAAAAGTATCAGATAAGTCTAAATGAAATCCAATGTCAAGATACGATAAGTCCGAATAAATTCCACAAGAACCTTCACTCTATTCCCCGTGAAGATAAAGTTTTCATTTAGGTTAATGGTTTGGATTGAAAGGAATCCCCGCATTATATTAGAAATATGAGTTATACATCCAGAATCGATCTACCAAGTATTGTAGGAACTTCCGTTAAATTTGATTCAAAACATTCATAAGAATTATGCTCACCTTTCTTTTCAAACCAAACTTTATGTTTTTGATAGTTCTTCTGGAAATGTCCAAATTTCCCACAAAAATGACATTTTTCATTTTTCTTCTGGATTTTAGTAGAGGATTCACTAATCTTTAATGGTATTTCGCCCTTTCCATGTTTCTTATCAACTTTCTATCCATCTCCCTAATTATTATTCACATAATGAATGGAGTGGTTTCCCTAATTTTTAAGTTTCCTCTTAAACTAAAATGTTGTGCAATTCATGCACACTCCATTTATCTTTCATGATATTATAGTTCATTTGGAAAGGACCATACTTAAACGGTAATGAATTGCGTAAGAAAATTCCCATCCATTGCCATTGCAAGTGACTTAACTCTTGCTCCAATATTTGCCATTTCAATAACATGTTCTTGTATAGTACGAGAACCATCAAACTTCATGGTGGTTAAGATACTCATTAATGTCCCAACAAGAGACTTATCAACAATTTGGGAGCACTCTTCCACAAATTTCAAAAATTCTTTTACACTTTCAATTTTGGGAAGAACAGACTTAATGTTACTTGTTATGCTCATTCACATAAACATCAAAATAAGTCTGTTTGACCTTTCCCATGTCTGTAATGAGCTTTCTCTTCATTGCTACTAGCATCAATAATAACAACATGTTTTTTAACTTGAAGAGCTAAATCAAGATCCAATAGACCTAAGTAAAATTCACTTGTTCACTCCAATCAAATAAATTTAACCCATTAAATACTAGAACAAAACAACATGTGAATATAAAGATACAAGAACAAATATTGCAATTAACATATTCTTAATATTTATACTTTGAGCCATAAACTAAACATACAATGCAAATTCAGACAACAAACAAATACTCTATGCATACTAATGTTCTCCTTTGGGTAAAATATTAATACAAAAAACATAATGATGCTAACAATATTATTATTCGGTAATACATATGCACTAACTAGAAATACGTATTATCTTTAGATATATAAATAAAGATAATAATGCATAGTCACTATTAACAATCATATTATAAGAATAAACAATCAACCTTTGGATGATCCACAAATGCCTTATTATAATGAACTTCAATTAATCCATAAACCAATTATTTATAATTTAGCATCCATTATATAAGTATAGAAATAAAATTTATCACTAATTTGAAATTAAACAACACATAATCAAATGCAGGGACATCATGCCCTTTCCTTACAACATTTTGATTACACGGATTATCGCTCACTATGGCATAGACTTATCCATCGATGGATTTGTGAAACTAGGCTAGTCCCACTATTTTTACAACAACAAAAAAACTTGAACATCTTGAATATTTTTTAAGTCAACAGTGTCTTACAACATGGTAGGTGAACCAGAAGGATCAAGAAGACGACTAAGACCCACCAATACCTGACGATCATGTTTAAGACATTGCACCTCAAGCTCAAGTGCGCATAATGCTAAAATGCTTTCAAAAATTTGGGGTGGTACTAAGGAATTGCAATAATGATTAAATAATTTGAACATCTAAACAAAAGTTTTGAGAGAGTTCATCAAATAATTGAGCAGCTCCAACAAAGATTTAATGATTTCTATGACTCTTTTAAATGATAGTTGTCATCCTACAATTTTTTATTTCTTTTCATTTAGTTATTAATTTAATTTTTTTTTCCATCATATTTGTTGTACAATTCTATGTTTAATGTTAAATTTGCATTGAATTTCTATACTTTGATTTATTTTATTAAGTTATATGAAATTTATAAGTTTGTTTAAATATTTTACAATTATTTCTATTCCAATTTTGTTTTTAGTTTTATCTAAATCCCTTTCCAACAATTTTTGATAATTCATATTTCTTTTCAATTAAGTTTACGGACAATAGCGGAAACAATAAAATCACAAGTAAATTCTATGTATAAATAATTAATTATATTTTTTAAATTAATTTTAACTATAAGAATTAAATTGTAATTTTATAATTTTATCAATTAAATCAATCATAAACTTTATATTGTAAGTTTAAATATAATTAGGAATAATCAATCATAAATATTCCACAGGATCTTAGAATTTATGATTCTCACATAATATGTGGAGACTTACCTTAGAGATCTTCTTTCTTCTCTTTATCTCTTTCCTTTATTCTCCTTTGACTCAATCTATCTCTTTCAGTCACTTTAATCTCCACACACGTTATTGATGGTATATTATGTAGAACTCTCTCATACTGCAGACAGAACCCTATATCTTTATATAACCAATGTCTATCAAATTGGTTACTATAAGTTATTATAAAATAATAACCAATTTTCATTAATTTGATTATTATCAATAATATTTGTAACAGACTCCCATCAAGTTAGTTATCATCATATAATTATGAAATAAACAACTTCTCATAATTACCAATACGTCTTTTTATTTTATTAAACTACATATAGGCCCATAATGATATTTCACACGAGTCACGTTATAGAATAATTTATTTATTTTATAACATATATCACTTACAAATTTTTATAAACTTTCATTTTATTTTCTTTCACTTTTTTCTATCTTTTCTTAATCCAATCAATTCTATTTTCCAATTTCTCCTCTGTCAAATCCTTTCTTTTCCTATATGATCATAGAATAGATGATTGTTTGTGTTTGAGTAGAATTTTGTTTTCCTCAAATTGTAAGTCTGAAAAACATCTTTTAGTTCTAATAGTCTTTTTGGTAAACTTATTTTCTTGTTATTAAAGTTACGGTAATTGAATATATTTTGAATTGTCTCTTCAGCTCCTAGTTATAGATTTTGTAGGTCTCATACGTAAAGTATCGAAACATGATTCATTCATCTTTATCGCACTTAAACTTTCTTACTTCTGTGATCTAAAATGAAGCACTCATCCTAAAGAATGAAAATACGAGATCTTAGCTTTACGATATAGTTTTCTTAATAATCGTATGATATTGATTTGCAAATTACAAAATTGCATTTCTACTACACCCTACAAGTATATGGGACTTGAATTAGAATTCAAATATAGTTCTAATAATTTATTATAAAAACATATTTTTTTCATTTTATTACACCATTTTTGTTGTGATGTTTGTAGAATTTAAAACCTTAAATAGATTATATATTAATGTTTTATCCGGGTTAACTTCAGATAACATTACTTAATACGTCCACAAAAATTGTATTCAAGAAAATTTAAATATATATATATATATATATATATATATATATATATATATAAAAAAAAAAATATATATATATATATATATATATATATATATATATATATATAGAAAATAAAAAAAATGATTTTGAATAATAATTATAATATAAATAATTAATACTAATTATTGGAAATTTTTGTGACATAATCGATAAACCCTGAATGGTTTGCAAATACTTAAAAAATAGTTTAAAATAAAAATATTTTTAAAAGTTATAATTAAATTATTTTAATATAATGTTTGTTTAAAAAAAATCTCAAAGCTTATTTTTATTTTGTTTAGAAAAACTTAACAACAGCTTATATTTTTTTGCAAATATTTACATTTCATATTTATTTCCCTTTTCTTAATCCTATCCTAGAAAATAGTATGTCATTTCACCTCAAACCCACGTTAGGTCATGTAACAGCATTACAACAATAATAAATTGACATCCATTTGAACCATTTGAAAGAAAGGTAAAATTGGTGAAATTGACAGTTCAGAGTAATATTTGAGAAATAGAAAGTTTAAATATAATTCTGAGAAATAGAAAGTTTAAGTACAAAATTGCAAAATGTTTATTAGTAAAATGTGTAATTTAAAATATAGTGTGAATCACCTCATATTCATCATATCATCACACTATTCGTTAATTAATAGTCAACTGAGAGAATGATAAAATTTGGCAAAATTGAAAATTCAATTATAAAATTCAAGAAATTAAAAGTTTAAAGGTTCTTTTTATCGGCTTAAAAGTTTAAAGGTAAAATTCACAAAAGTAAACGCCAAGTAGAAACATTAGTAAAATTGAAATTTCAATAGTAAATTTACAAAACTACAAAATTTAATAATAAAATATATGTAATTTAAAATATAATTGTAAATTAAAAGTCACTCCAGATTATCTACACATCACGTACGGTGTAATAAATTTAACCATCAATAAACCTTACAAGAAAATGCTGGATGTGGTAAAGCTGTTTGTATTGAATAAATTGTAGCAAAGGTTTCCACTTATGATAACCTGAACCATATAGGTGATAACAGCCCCTGCCACTAAAGTAAGTAAAGAATCAAAGAAAAAAGTTGTGGAAAAAGTGAATAATAGTGCAAGTTGTTTTCGGATCCAAAATTTGACACATTTTTAAGGTAAGACTCCCCCCCTTATCTAATCCTTTGTGCGGATTGATGAATGAATTTGATAAGGAGAGTAAAAAGAGGTATTACTCGATTGAAAGAAAGAAAGCGAAAAAGTGAAGAAAAAATTTTAGGAAATTTTGTGAATAATTGTTAAAAAAATTTTAGTCAATAATGAAATTGTAAAATTATAATTTCATTTTTGTAGTTATTTATACATAAAACTCGTGTGTGATTAATATATACAGATTACGAACTCAGTAAAAAAAAATATAAATTATTTGATCTTACGAATATATGTAAAATTGTTGAAAATGGATTTTAATAAAATTAAATAAAACTTAAATAGAAATAATTATAAAAGATTTAATCAAAATTGTATATTTTATAAAACTTAATAAAATAAACAAGAATTGGTATAAAAATTGAGCAACATAGAATGAATGATGATAAGCTTTTTATATTTACTGTCCACATTTGGTTAAAGCATTATTATGATATAATACGTGAATTCGACTAAAAGAACTACAAATTATCTAATATTGTCAATGCATCTAAAAGCTTATAAAAAATACATAAAAAATAAATTATTATTACTAGTGATGTTAATAAAGGTAGTTTTGTTATTGTTAGTTGGAAGTTTGTCTATGTTAACTACTCCAGTTTGTTAAGGATTTTTTTATAATCTCTTTCGGTCTGATTTTATGCGTGACAGATTCTTTCATTCTAAATATGTTAAGGTTCATGCTCATCAATCTTCTTCTATTTGGCTTAGGATCCAATAATTTTATCATATTATTTTGGAGAATACTTTATGAATATTGATTAGGATAATAGAGTTAATTTCTGGAATAATTTTTTAGTGCTCTTCTAAATGCATTTCTCTTTTGCCAAAGTATGCCTCTTTATGAAATTATTACTCTTACGTCTAATATGATGGAAGATTGGAATGACTTCTTTTGGAAATTGTCTCAAAATATGCTACAACACATTCAACTTCAAACTTTGCATCATTGGTTATTACTAATCTTCTTGATTGTTCAAATTGGAAACTTGAGGATAGTGGTGTTCTTAATGAGAAGGAACCAAAAATTTCTTCTCTTCTCTTATTGGTTGTGATTGAGACAAAATTATTTGGTCTAAATCTAGTTCCTTGATAATTTGGTGTTTTGGAAGATTTTGCATTGATATTTGCCTACTAATCTGGATGCTCAGGAGAGAGGTGTTCTTCTTTATTCTACATGCTCTCTTTGTAGGTTGCAAGTTGAGGATATTGATCATCTGTTTTTTAATTCTTATGTTGTTTCCTTTATTTAGACTTAGACATATTTTTCATGACTTATAGATTTATCATCTGATAACTTTATTACTTTTATTAAAGTCTCTTGTAGTTCTCTTATTTGTCTGATTAAACTTTCTGCTATTACATTTTTCTTATGGATGATTTGGAGGATGAAGAAGCTCTTAATATTTCAGCAGGCTATTAACATAGATATTGTTTTACATGTTATTAAGGATTGTATCTAGATTTCAAGTAATACTTTTAAAATGCATATGTCTAACAAAAATTTTTATATTTCAATTCTAAAACAGTTTGGTATTAATACTAGACTTGGCAAGGTCCTGTCTCTTGTCCAAATTTTTTGACATTTTCTTGAGGTTGGTTGTTGGATTAAAGTTAAACATTGATGAAATTGTCGTTACAAGAAAAATCATAAATATTGACAAAAAAATCAGTCACTAAATGATCAAAATCCATCACTGATTAAAAAAGTGACTGATTTATTAACCAGACAAAGTTAGTTACTATTTTGTTTATTACTTATGTATAGTGATCAAATTTTTGACCGAATTTATAACTGAATTAGTGACCAGATTAGTAACCAAATCTATGACCAAATTAGTGACTTAATCTAAGATCGAATTAGTGACAAAATTTGTAAGTTAATTAGTTATTGAATTTGTGACCGAATTAGTGACCGATTTTTTGATCACTAATGATTTTATTCAATTTTAATTTTTTTCAAAAAAATATAAACTTGATAAATATAATATTATGATAATTTGCAAAATTTTATTTTAATATCATAAATTTGACATAGATATTTTTCCTTCAAGTCAATCATCCAAAAAAGTCAATAATGTTGTTATATAACTAAGATTCAATGCAAACAATACAATAATAATAAAAAGATCAAATTGAAGGACAATAAAATTCGTTGAGGAGGTTGAAAGTCCATCTTCTCCATCAAGAGATGCAACATTTTGTTGTTACTGAATTTCTCTCTCATTATTAAACATTTTATCACAAAGTTTATTCTGTTTAGTTTCAACTGCAAGTAACTTGTTTGTTAGTTCTTCAATCTCATCGCTCATGACCTACACAGATGAAGATGTAGAATCCTGATAAAATTGTCTCTCAATTGCTTTGGTTGACTCAGATCCAAGTCCATACATCTTGCCTTTGTTAAATCTTGCTGCTTTACACCAAAGTTGTTATTCATCAGGTGGAGACACTCCTATAACAGATGTTGATTAAGATGCTTCTTCCCATGCACGGGTAAACTCTGCATATGAATATCAAAATAGAATAGGTAATACACTAGAAAAAAAATATAAAAAAGACACTAGTGTTGGACAAATTGACATATTGTATTTATTTGTGACTTACATCCACATGTGTGTTGATATTTGATCTATCCATGTTTTGTCCTTCTTCCATTAATGTATATAACGAAATAACTCTGACAGGATAGGAGATTTCCATTCAACTTTATTTAAGATAAGATGAACAAAAATATTAATTTAGAAATAAAAGTCCAAGAGTAAAAGACACAAATTTAACCACACCATTTAAAAATACTTTAATGTACCCCTTTGAACCAAGTAAAAGCCTATTATACATCCAACTGCGATTTCTAATAACTAATATATCATACAATTATATTAGTTATAACATACAATTATATACTATATTTTTTTCCTGAACTAGTATCTTACTATAAAATAGTTTAAATTATTTTAGTTATTTAAAAGTTTTTTAAGAAACATTATTTCAATTAAAAATTAAAAATTATTTCTAATTAATATTTTTTTCAATTAACAAAAAGTTACTAAGAAAATAATTATAATTTTAAAAAACTTTTATTATGTAATTAAGATAATAACAAATGTAATAATCGAAACATAACTGCTTCCAGAACTTTCCATGATTTGGTTAAGAATCCTTTTTCTTATCTTAATGCATGATTTGGTTTATGGAAAGGAATTTTTAGAGTTTGTTTGGCAAAAGGGTATTTGATTGTCATAGATTGAGAATAGTAGAAATCGGGCTTATCCACACTATACGATAACTAAATATAATGAAACCATATGGAATAACCCACCCAAAAACAACGAATATTATAATCTATATGCTCCATTAAACCATGCAAAGGGGAATTATATAATGGTAAAAAAATTATAAAATTGTTTTTAAATTAATATTTTTTTCAATTAACAACAAATTCAATTAACAATAAATTATTAAAAAATTAAGACATTATAATTTAAAAAAAACTTTTAATATGCAATAAAGATAATAACAAAGGTAATTATCATAAAATATGCAATTAAATTTTGTAAGTCATTAAATTTTGTTTTCATTATTGATGCAATGTGAAAAGTCTATGATGAGAACCCTATGATGAATTAACCAATCCCTCAAAGTTATACAAATGGGTTGCCAAAAAAATAAGTGAGTTTGCATATACATATATTAGCCGTTAACACAAGAAAAATTCCACTTCAGGATACAAATATCCTTTTTAAGTCATAAGATATTCGTCAACGACAGTGCAATCCGAAACATTTAACGAGAATGAAGCCTCATTCACTTTCTTTGCAGAGATCTCGAGGTTCTTCACTTTCAATTTTTTTTTCAGTTGGAATTGGAGAATTGAATTTTCATTTTCGAACAACAAATTAGGGCTTTAGATTTGAGATTTTTCAAGTTGGGATTGGGGATTTGTGGAACACAAAAGATTGCTCAACTCCTCACGGTTTGGATTTCAAGTTGGGTAGCTTTTGATTTGAAAACTCACCCTCATAGTCATATTTTTTTATTTTATTGATTAATATCTTATGGATCATCGTATTTATTACATTCTTAAACATTTAAATTTTAAACACGAATATTTAATATTTTCCTGTAATTATAGTCACCTACTTAACTTAGTGATTAATTTTCTGTGATTGAAAATTTGGTTACTATTTTAGCCATTAAATTTAAAAATAATCTTCAGTTAATCACCACTGATAGTGACCATATTTTTCAGTTATTGATTTTAGTCATTATTTAACAATCTAGTAATTTTTTAAAGTGCTCATGATTTTGCAATTTGAGATGGTATTTTCAGGACAGTTGTTGTGACTAGGCAGGTAATTTTTTTTTTACTTTTTTAATATTCAACATGTTCTTTATACTAAAGTCATGATAACTATTCTTGTTGTTGAATATGCTCAATTGAAGGATTTTAAGAAACTTTGGTTGGAGTGCGATTCTTCTTTATTTTGTCAAACTTTTTGTTTCATATCATTTCTTGGATTCTTAAAGATAGATGGAGTAAATGTATACATATTTGTGATACTGTAGATTTTAGAGTGAGTCATATTTTTTTGGGAGGGTAATAGTTGTGCTGATAGATTGACAAATTTAGGTGTAAAAAATAGGGTTAAACTTATTTGGTATTTTGTTTTGCTTGACTGTATTAGGCTACACTTTTTTTTATGAAAGGTTTCAACTCTTTTTGTTTCGTTTGTCGGAAGCTTGTTCTTTTTTTGCATGGATTTGGTGTGACACCCTCACGCTTTTTATTCCATGTTCTTTTTTTTTCTTTAATAATACATTTTTCATGTGATAACAGATGATTGATATATTATGGGAGTGTCAACCTAATTCAGATGTCAAAATTCATAATAATGTTTAACAAAAATCCACTGTATTTAAATTATTATTGTTGTTCTTGATAATATTATTACTATTATTATTATTATTATTATTTTATAAATTTATGTTGATTATTATTATTATTAATTTCATTTTATATTTTATTATTATTTTTATTATAATTATCATTTATGATATTATTATTGTTTTTATATATTATTATTTTACAAATTTATTTTAATTATTATTTAGAATTTTGTTATTATTTTTAGTTTTTAACATTAATATTATTAGTATTTTATAAATTTATTATTATTATTATTTTTATAATTTTATTGTTAATATTAATAATATGATTTTTCAATTACGATAGTTATTTTGATATTTAATTTATATAATATTTAATTATTATTTTTAATTTAATTTTATTATATTATATATATATATATAACGTAATCCAACATAATATTATATATAGGGTAATTGATAATTGTTTTTGGTATTTTCTTGTTCTACTTCCTGAGTCTTTTTGGTAGTTTTTTTCATGCACTACATACAAAATATACCAATCAATCATGTCACCAATAAATCGTCATAATTAACTATCAGAAGCACGGCATCATCATTTTTAGACTCTATTCAAAGGTAGTTAAAATTCAAAGCCGAACAAAATTCCAAAATCATGCAAAATTGGAACTGAAAATGCAAAAAGAAATGAGGGATAATGAATTATGGGATTTGCACATATCCACACACCATAATCAATTATTCTACATAGAAAAACATGCGTGCACCTTCATTTCTCAAGCACATCATGCATGAGAAGAAAGTAAAAACAATTCGATATTTTACAAATGGACATGACTTTCTTTTTTTTTTTTTTTTTTTTTCTTTATAAAT
>Ga0209489_104525_pt1 | contig 25479 bp, 20 predicted proteins | sample SiratrowhiteBW_FD_187527 | JGI IMG/M metagenome (GOLD analysis project Ga0209489, IMG submission 187527) | Root nodule microbial communities of legume samples collected from California, USA - Siratro white BW (SPAdes) (version 2) | ecosystem: Host-associated > Plants > Roots > Nodule | place...
ATATAAAGTGAAAATTGATAATAAAAAATGAAAAAAAATATAGTATAAAATTTACCAATTTATCTTTAACACAGTAATAATACTTTATTTATATTTCAGAAATAATTATGTAAATATTCATTTCACTAACATATGCTATTCACAGTTTATTCTATACATACATGCACACAATTTTATTAATTATGTGTGTTAATTCTTTTTAACTAAATTTTACTTCTCTACTTTTTTGTTTAGTAGATGGAAGAGGAAATAAGAAGAGAAAAATGGGCTTGAGAAAAAAAAAAGAAAAAGAGAAAATATATGAAGTGAAAATTGAGAGATGTTGTTTCATTTAATAAAATAATCATTGAAATTATATTATAAAGAATTACCTGTTTATCTCTAACAGAATAGTAACATTTTACTTGTTTACTTGTTAATTTTGTGTGACAATACTTCTTAACCAAACTTCCAACATAATCTTTATTTTTCTATTAGTTTATCTTCAACTTAATAACAATATTTTTACTTATAATTAAAAAAAAAACATCTAATTACTCATTTTATTAATTATAATTACAATTTCATTTTATTTAAGATATACATGTATATTAGATCCAAAAATACATTTATTATTTATTATTTACTATTTATTATTTTATTTTATTTATTATTATTTATTAATTTTCGCTGTTATAAAATACGTTTATTAATCTAATGTCCAATATTTTTATTTTTTCTTTTTTCTTTTTCTCTTAAAAGAAGACATATAAAATGAAAAACTAAAACATATATTTTGATTTAATAAAAGCTAAATATAATATATATTATGACAATAGTAGTTTATATTTAATATAATAATATTTTTATTTATAATTAAGAAATGGACCTACACATTTTTATTAATTACATATGTCACCTTTCTAACTAAATGCCTAACTTCTCTTAATTGTTTAATTTATTATTAAAAATAGAAAATATATAAAGTGAACATTTAAGATATATAGTTTGATTTAATAAAAATAAATAAATATAAAAGATTTAATAATTTATATTTAAGACAATAACAACATTTCTATTTATAATTAAAAAATAATCATATAAATATTCATTTCATCAATTATATTTATCATTTGCATTTTATTTAAGATATACATGTGCATCCAACTTACACATTAGTGTGTTTATTCTCTTGATCAAACACCAAGTTCTCTTCTTTATTTTATTTTTATTTCTCTATTGAAAACAAAAAATACAAAATTAAAAATTAAGATATTGTTTGATTTATATATATATATATATATATTATGAAAATTATATATATATATATTATGAAAATTTTACTAATTTATCTTTAACACTTACCTAGATCATGCAAATACTCACTTAAATAATTACATTTTCGTATTTTATTCAAGATATACATATTTCAACAATTACACCTACATTCACACTTCATTCAAAACATTACGTCCGCCTATTACTATTAGTCAAATTCTTAACTTCTCTTCATTTTTATTAAAAATTAAAAAATATAAATTAGTAAATTAATATTTTTATTTGTAATTAACAAATACTATATAAATACTTATTTCAACAATTACATATACTGTTCACAGTTCATTCAAGGCATGCATGTATATTGAACCCACCACACATTTTCATTAACTGTGTTTTTTTCTCTTAAGCACACTCTCAACTCCTCTTCATATCTTTCTTTTATTTTTCATCTCTGTGTTAAAATAGAAAATATATAAATTTACTAATTAAGATATATATACAAGAATAATATTTTTAAGTAATTTTATACTTTTTACATTTTTTTCAAAATATACGTGTACACTGAACCCACACGCTTTTATTAATTACTTTGTTTCTCTTAGTCAAAAGACTACTTCTATTCGTTTTTAAAATTTTTCTATTATAAATGGACAAATTAATATTTTTACTTGTAATTAAGAGATAACTGTATAAATATTTATTTCAATAATTACATCTAGAGTTGACACTTCATTCAAGACATGCATGTATGCTGCACCCACATGCTTTCATTAATTATGTGTGTTTTTTTTTGAACAACCAAAAATAAAATGAATAAAAAGGAGCACTTAAGGGGTACTCCAACCCATATGCAAAGAGTAAACCTAGAGGCAAAAGGTCACAGGTCGGAAACCAAAGGTGTAAACTAAACAAGAAGAGGATACAAGAAGTAGAAATAAAGTGCCCAGAACATGAAAGAGCAAGATCTGAAACACTCACAAAGCCATGCCAGAGACGTATCCTAAAACCGCGAATTACCTGCCCCACAGCAACAGAAATACTCTGACCAATGCCACACAACACAAACCAAAACCTGCAAAGCAAGGCGAGACCAGAACTGCTGCACAAATAACAAGGTACTACCCTGGAGGTCAGGTCCCACAAAACTCCTCATGTACATCCAGGAAGACTAGTCTAGAGTATCAAGGCACTGAAGAGGTGAAAAGTGCCAATCTGAATATGAGAATGTTACTCTTTTAAACTTATGCTTGAGCCAACACCATCCCTTCAGCTGAGCTAGAGTAAAAATATCTTTAGCTTCTACTACTCCTCTGTTAAAAACCACCTTATTCCGATAATTTCATAGCTCCGTCAATATAGCCACCCACATCCCTTTCCAAGCTATACTCGTACTCTTACGCCGGCACACAAGATCGAAACTCTGGAAATGAATGGTGATAGACTCATGTCTGACATTGGCCAACCCAACCCACCTCTTGGATAGATCCCAAACATTTTGGTCCACCTTACAATAACAAACAAAATGTTGTCCCGTCTCGTCGCATTCTTGGCACAATGCCAAAACAAATCCAACAACTGTATACCTCTTTTAGCTAAGTTATGTCTGGTTGGAAGTCTATCCAAAAATAACCTCCAAGCACAAACCATTGCCAATGGTACAATCCTAAGAGACCAAAGTACCTTATAAATCTCTGAACGCTGCAATAGGTCCTCCTTGTTCAGTACACTATACCCAGATTTGACTGTATACTCTTGCTTATTAACACCATCTCCTACCCACACCAGCCTATCCTGCGCATCTGTGCACCAACGGACGTTGGAGATCAAAGCCACCATTTGTTCTTCTTCCTGATTTTCCCAAACGAACCTCTCCCTCCGCCAACCCAAGCACCATCTGGAACACCCTTCGCTTGTTATATTCTCCCTATGAGCAATGTCACCCACCACATTTTCTGAGCACTGAGATATCGAAAACAGTCTCGGAAACTTTTCTTTCAAAACCTGACCATCCACCCATCTATCTTCCCAGAATTTAACACGACTACCATCCCCTAGCCTCCACTGACACCTATGATCAAACCAGTTACCTAGTGCATCCTTGTCGAAGATCTTACAGACATCTTTCCACCAAGTAGAATGGAACTTTCGGGTTAGAGTAGCATCCATATTCCTCCAATTATCGTACCTGGCATCTAGGACCTCTCTCCAAAGTCCCTCTCCCAAGAGTGAATACCTCCATTTCCACTTCGCTAGTAGAGCTACATTAAAACATTCAATATCCTTAATGCCCAAGCCCCCGATCTCGATTGGGCTACACACCTTCTTCCAATTAACCCAAGCTATCTTCCTTTCTTCGAACCCCCAACCCCACAAGATTTTAGCCTGAATTCTCCTTATTTGGTTAAAGACAGCAATTGGTGCCTTAAAGAAAGAGAAATAAAACAGGGGCAAAGCAGTGATAACCGACTTAATTAGACACATTCTACCTGCCAAAGATAGCAATCTACCCTTCCATCTTGAAAGTCTTGACATTATTTTGTCAACAATCAGATCCCAAAACGCAATTCTTCTAGGGTTACCCCCAATTGTGATTCCCAAGTACTTGAATGGAAGATCCATTTGTTGACAGTTAAGGCATTTAGAGTAGACACACTTATCTAACTGGGGAATACCCACCGCCCTGACTGCACTCTATGGAAGTTAACCCTAAGTCCCGAAACCAGCTCAAAGCTCCTCAAAATTGCTTTAACAACCAACACATTCTGATACGAAGGTTCGCAGAAAAAGAGCATATCATCTGCGAACTGCAACAAGTCCACCTTCACACTTCCATTACCCACTACCACACCACTAAACGCATTGAATCTTTTTGCTTCCCTCACAAGCCCGATGAGTCCCTCCACCACTATAAGAAACAGAAACGGTGTCAGCGGATCGCCTTGCCTAAGTCCCCATTTAGGTTTAAACTCCTCCGTAAGACTACCATTCACAAAAATCGAAACAGTGGCCGATTCTAAACAGGCTTGTATCCACCTAATCCATTTACAATTGAAGCCTAATTGACCCATCATGTAATACAGAAACTTCTAATCCACTAAGTCATATGCCTTTTCAAAATACACTTTCACGAATACTCCACTTTTCTTTGCCTTCATAAGGTAATCCACCGATACATTTGCCACCAGAACGCTATCCAACAAATCCCTTCGCCCCAGAAAAGCTGATTAATTAAAATCAATAACACTGGAAAGAACTTTCTTGAGCCTGTTCGCCAACACCTTGGACAAGATTTTATAGATGCACCTCACTAGCGAGATGGGCCTAAACTCATTCAAATTGGAAGGGTTAGCCTTTTTCGGAACCAGAGCTATGAATGATGCATTACACCCTCTTGGAATGAAGCCAGTATCTTGAAACCATAAGATTGCCCTGATAATGTCCTTACCAATAATGTCCTAATTATTCTTTATAAAGAAGAAATTGTAGTCGTCTGGTTCTAGACACTTGGAGTTACCACATTGACTCACAGCTTCCAGAATTTCTGGCTCAGATATAGAGCTACATAAGATGTCATTATCAGCCCCAGATATGGACTTGAACCCCACACCATCTAAATTCAACTAAAGCCCAGGAATAGCCTCAAATCTGCACTTAAAAAAGCTCTTAATGTGGCTTTTAACCCTATTTGGTTCTTCACACCAAAAGCCGTTAATACGGAGCCCACAAATTTCATTCTTAACCCTTTGCCACCTCTAACTAGAGTGAAAGTATTTTGAATTGGTATCCCCGTTGTTTAACCGCACAACTCTCACCTTTTGCTTAATCATAGCTACTTCTTTTTCTTCCATAATTCTCAATTGACTTAACAACTCCACTCTCTCAATTCTCTTGTCTTCAAGAAGATTACCATCATCATCACATTGATCTAACTCAACAATCTTAGCAATAAGTGTTTGTCTCACACTTTTATCTCTAGCATAAACTTCCTTATTCCAACACTTGATCTCCGATTTCAAACTTTTGCATTTTTCCTTCAAAATTTCCATACCACACCCGTTAAAGACAGTTGTACTCCAACCTTTTATTACAACTTCTTTGAAACCACTTGAGTGTTGCCATACATCAAAGGTACGGAAGGGTTTCGGTCCCCAATCTACAATACAGTTCTTGATCACTAAAGCACAATGATCAGAAACATGTCTACCCTGCACATATTGCTTTGATCCCTGCCACTATTGCAACCAATCATCTAATACAAGAGTTCGATCCAATCTGCTCCTAGCCATTCCATTATGTCTATACCACATAAATTGTCTCCCAATTACCGAAATGTCCCTCAAAACACACCTCTCAATGAAGTCATTAAACCTTGCCATTTCATACTTACTAATCGTTCCGTTGGTAATCCCTTTTCTTTCCAAAGCAACCCGGACTGAATTAAAGTCACCAATCAAGCACCTGTTTTGAGTAGTACCGTTGCCAAAAGGCACTCTAAATCACTCCAAAGAACCTCTTTATCATTATTAGAACACGGAGCATAAACATTCAGAACTGCTACTTTCACTCCAACAACAGAGTCTCCACTCTTATACATACCTTCAGTTAAAATAAAGCCTTTCCTTTCCTCTGCTCTAGAATAAGTGAACTTCTTATTATCCCACACCGTCAAGATACCTCCTCCTTCCTTATCCGTCCCTCTATGGATCCAACTAATATCATTACTGCCCATAAGCTGTAGCATTTAGAATCATCCAACTTGGTTAACTTTGTCTCTTGCACTAACAACAATCCTGGATCTTCCTTTGAAACCAACTCCCTTAAGTACTTCCTCTTTACCTCTCCTCCCAAGCCCCTTATGTTAATACTCACGATCTTCATCAAGACGGATTCCCTTCCTTTACCAACGCTTCCCGCATCAAACGATTGTCCCGTTCCTCCATCTCAGCCAACTACTGCAAAATACTGTCTTCACAGTCTTGGCAAACCATCCCTATCTCCTTGGCTATCTTCCATAATCTGAGTTCTTCTAACTCATCATCCACAGACCTCAATCTCCTGTTACAGTTCGAAATATTTGAGTCATTAATGGTATTAGACAGTGAAGGAGTGACCAACCTAGACCCATAGCCATTTGCAATTGCATGATTTGCGGATCCATCCTTCCTCTTAGTGCTAGACTCACCAATCCATGTCCTACATGAACCATTAAAGTGCACTGGATTACCTTGTTGAACGTTAATTAACTTGAAGCAGCTTTTGCTATTGTTGTCAATACTGTTTGCATATTCGACGTCTTTAATACCCTCCGCCTCATAGGAGTCGCGTGTCCCTTTGATCCTTGCCACAGTAGTTTGCGTGTTGTTGGCAACACCTACTTCAGCAGCCAGCACCCCCAGATCAACGGCGACGGCAGCGTTAACATTTGACACCACCACAACGTCTACGGCTGCCCACCAATTACTGCCCCAACTTGTTGCTCGACGTCGTCCCTGGCTACACCTACTTCCAGCACCACCTACAGCTCACTACCTCAAGCTGGGGAGCGTCGCCGGTGGCAGCTGCACCTCCATCCCACACCTCCTTACCCATGGTTGCTTCCGCACTAGTAACGAAACCTGTTCCACCAGTTGACTCCCGCATTGTCGCCTGTGGCACTGTGCATACATCATAGGACACCGCTAGCGAAGACGACGATCGGTGACAGCAACGGTCGGCAGGATCTGCAGCCCCATCTTCCTTGGGCATCTCAACTGATATTGTGCTTGGAGTGGTTCTGTCACCAGCAACCTTAGAAGCAGAATGAACTACGACAAGAGCTCGACCGGCGTCGTCTCCTCCGTCGACGTCAACAGCTCTGCCAGCATGCACCCCATCCCCAAGCCAAGCAGCTGCACCACTAGTGACCCCTCCACCTGTTGCAGACCTAATTCGAAATTGGGCTTTAGGCCCAATGTTAGCTGACCTCACCCGAATTGGGTCTCCCATTTCATAAGCCAACTGCACATCAGAGAGAAATAAAACCCTAGACGGTGAATGTTCCCACATATTTTCCAACCGTTGGGTATTTACCCAATCAATGTATTTTTTGAACTCCAATACTGCACACCTCTGTTCCACCTTCGCAGTTTCTGTTTTTGGGTAAGTCTATACCTTCCCTACCATTTTCATGCAACTTAAGCGCCTACTATCTCTGACATTCGCCAAAGACTGTTCTCTTGTCCAAAGTAGTTGGTCAACCTCTGATAATCTCTGCTTCACCTCTACGGATCTCTGGTGATCGGAATTAATTCGTCGGTGTTCGTCCTCTAACTCCACTTCCAGGGCCCTTTCATTCTCCACCTTCTCTCAGCCAGCATCGTCTGATTGTATGTTGTTAGCCACTTTTGTTTCCATTGCCGAGCTTACATATGAGAAATCATCCTCCTTGTACCAACGGTAGGGAGGACCACACTCTAAATAAGAACTTTCCTCCACCACCGAAATTTGATACACTCTTTCATTGATCCAGACTTCTTCACAAATATGAACTTTGGATGCTACTGCTGTTCTGACCTTCAATCTGGCATACTTTACGCGCTCCCAGTTCAAAGTAACCTCATCTACATCCACAAGAGTTCCTACTTTGTGCAGAACCTTCCGAAAGCAACCAACTGTCCATAGAGATAGTGGTAAGCCCCTACATTTAGCCCACACCGTTTTGTTCCCCACTACCTTACTTTCTTTCCATGGCTTTAGTAACACAAACATCTTATACAAACTCTCATTGCTAGCTTCAAGAACATCATATAGCTTAACTCCATCTTGGCCAGTTAGTAGTACCTAATTATCTCCCAAGTACCTCACTCTAATTGAACTGAGACCTTCATGTAACATTTCTTCACGAATGACTTCCATAGGCATATAGTCCTTCATGGTCCCTACCCAACTTTCTTCAAGCCAAGGTAGTTTAAGTGGTTCTGAGGAGATTATTTGACCTTTCCAATCCTTTTCACCATCCTTCACAGTACCGTTTTTGGAGTTCTTCTGTATGTTATGTTGATATCCTGCCTTCACCCTCCATTGCTTCACAACCTTACCCTGCTTATCAGGTTGCTTGGATTAGTTTGTCATTTGCGGAGCCTGTAAATGAGCTTAATGTTTCCTATATATAGGAATATTAACGTACAACTTCATTGAGCCAATGCAGATAGAATCCAGTTCAGACTCGAGCTTAGTAATATTCTTGACATCGCAAAACCTCACAAAGCCAAACCTGTTGCCCCACCTATTGAGTTTACCAGAAATAATCACTTCTTCTACTCTTCCCCACCTTTGAAAATTTTTCTGCATGTCCCGTTCTCCGTAGCTATTGGGAAAATGAGAAAAAAAAGAACGTGGTCACCCTCCATGGTTTAGATTAACGACCACCACGGCCACTGTTAGGAAGCTTGACATTCGGGATCGCCATTTGGGGTATTCACTGTCGATTCATGAAAATAAAAAGGTTTGATATACTAGTGTTTATATATATAGGTGATGGGGAGGTCTTCTCCTATTGACAAGTTGTTTCTTATGCAAGCACTACATAAAGGTGGTGAAGTTGTTGTTGTCATAGGAGATGACACCAATGATGCTCCTGCACTTCATATTAATTATGTGTGTATTTTTCTCTTAAGCAAACATAACAATGATCTTTTTGCTTAAAAGAGCTAGCAGGCATGTAAGTACTCATTTTGCTACTTACATAAATCATTCATTAAGGCATGGATATGCATCTGTCCCACTCTTAATCAAACACAAGTTCTCTTCATTTTTCTCATTTTTATTTCTCCATTAAAAACAAAAAAAATATATAAATTGAAAAATTGAGATATTGTTTGATATAAAAAAAATAAAATATATTATAAAAAAATTATTTGTTTATCTTTAACACAATAATATTTTTACTTATAGTTTAGAAATAATCTGTAAATACTCATTTAAATAATTACATATTTTTTTCACATTTCATTCAACGTATACATGTTTATGGACCCACATGCTTCTATTAATCAAACTCTCAAAATTTATAAATTAATAAATTAAGATATATTGTTTGATTCATTAAAAAATAAGAAAAATATAATATAAAACTTTACTAATTTATGTCTAACACAATAATAATACTTTTACTTGTAATTAAGAGACAATGGTGTTGAAACTACATCTATCATTCACACTTCACTCAATATATGCATCTATATATAACCCACACATTTTCATTAATTATGTCTATCTTTTTTTCTTAAAAGAAAACTCTCAACCAACATAGTTAAAATCCAGATTTTAATCGTAAAACTGTACATACTATTTGCAATTCAAATTCCACGTAAGATTGTGAAACAACAAAATCGTACGAATCGTCGAATAAAATCGTAAACTCATGTGATTGCTCATAAGATTTATGATCGCAATTCTTTTCAGATTGTTCCTTTCACCAACAATTCACCTAATTGGAATAAATGTATTCAATTCAAACCTAATTTTAACTAAAAAAAATTAATGTAATTAAATTTTTATGATACATATGTTGTCAACCGTAACACCACCAAATTAAAATTATTGTGATTAAAATTCAAAATAAATTTCAAACCTAATTAAAAAGTAAGAGTCTTTTCTGTTTCATGTTCACCTTATTGATTTTGAATCAATTTCAATTTCAATTTCAATATATATATATATATATATATCTTATTTTTTTATTTTCTTAAAGCATCATTCAAATACATTCTTTTATCTTTTATTTATTTTATTTGTTGGTAAAAAATGTATTATATATATGTATATATATTTTAAAAAAAGTAAAATCTACTATTCCTATTAGGGTCTTATGATTTGCAATTGTGTAAGCTCTTCACAATCTGATTTATAATCTCGATTTTAACTATCTTGCTCTTAACTCCTTTTCATATCCTTATTTTTTTATTTCTCTATTAAAAGTAGAAATATGTAAATTGACAAATTAAAATATATTGTTTGATTTAATAAAAAATAAGAAAAATGTATTATAAACATTTACTAGTTTTTCTCTAACACAGTAATAATATTTTTTATTTTAATTAAGAAATAAGGGTGTAAATACTCATTTCACTACTAATATTTACCACTCACACTTTATTTAAGAGATACATTTATTTTGGATACACGCTTTTATTAATTATGTGTGTGAGTTGTTCTTATCCAAACTCTTATCTATGTTCAACATCTTTTTATAGGTTGAGATAAATTGTTTGATTATAAAAACTGAAGAAAAATATATTATGAAAAGATTTATCATATTTCTCTAACATAATAATAATACTTTTCCTTGTAATTAAGAAATAAATATGTATGTAAGTACTCATTTCACGACTTTCATTAATCCTTCACAATTTATCTAAGACACCCATGGACATGAGATCCATATGAAGAAATATAATTTTATATATTGAGCATATATTTCATACAAATATATATATATATATATATATATATATATATGTGTGTGTGTGTGTATATGTATATATATATATATATATATGTATATGTATATATGTATATGTGTATATGTATATGTATATATGTATATACATATACATATACACATATACATATACACATATACATGTACACACACATATATATATATATATATATGTATATAAATTCTAGAAGGATTTGTTCCTGAATAATTATAACGGAAAGATACAGAGAGATATGTACATTATGACAAATAATTAAGGAATAACATAAGCTATAATTAAGGGATAACATAAGCTATAATTCAGAGAGTTATATGATGTATGTGCATGATCTGCAAGTGATTATTTCTAATTAATGGGAAGAGAGTCTACACTTCCCCGCAAGATGGAGGAGGAAGACCGAACGCCAATCTTGTCTAGAAAAAATGCATAACGAGAGTGAGACAAAGGCTTGGTAAGTAGATCAACTAGTTGATGACTTGTTGGCACATGAGACACTTGAAGTTCCTTATAAGCAACCAAGTCGTGAACAAAATGATAGTCAATGGCAAGATGTTTCATGCTAGTATGGAACACATGATTGACACAAAAGTAGGTAGCTCCAATATTATCAGAAAACAATTGCGGCATCTTAATAATTGGATGACCAAGCTCCTTTAATAGTTCTCGTAACCAGAACAGTTTAGTGGTGGTGGTTGCTATAGTTCGATATTCGGATTCTGTTGAAGATTTAGCAACAGTTGGTTGCTTCTTAGAGGACCAAGAAATGACATTGGCCCTATATAAATAAGATAGGTAGTAGTAGACTTGCGATCACGAGTATCTCTAGCCCAATCAGAATCACAAAATGTTGTGAGAGAGAGATCTGTGCCTGAGAGAGGTGAAGACCATGGTCAAGTGTCCCTTTGAGATAGCGAAGTAGACGCTTGGTAGCTTTCATGTGAATTTCAGTGGGAGCTTGCATGTACTGTGATAGTTTATTTATTGAGAAAGAAATATCTGGACGGGTGAGATACAAATATTGTAGGGAACCAATAATACGACAAAACTCCCGGATATCACATGAGGGAGCATCAGACGTTGGAGTCAAATCACAGAAAGTAGAAAGAGGAGTAGAGACAGACTTTGCATCTTGCATGTTTGTAGAAATTAATAACTCACGTACATAGTGCTGCTGTGAAAGAAACAAACCGTGAGATGTAGGAAGGATTTCCATACCAAGAAAATGATGAGGAGACCCGAAATCCTTTAAAGAGAACTTCAATGCAAGGGCAGTCTTAAATGCATTCAAAAATGAGTCATTGTTGCCTATGAGTTGTAGATCATCTACATAAACAAGAAAATATGCAACAACACCATCCCAATTGTATACAAATAAAGAAGTGTCAGATCGAGAATTAAGAAATCTATATGTAATAAGAAAATCCTTTAGAGTATTATACCAAGCACGAGGTGCTTGTTTGAGACCATACAATGCTTTATGAAGTTTGCATACATAATCTGGAAAGTGAGAGTTGACAAAACCTGGTGGTTGAGACATGTAAATATCCTCCGAGATACTAGCATGAAGAAATGCATTATTAACGTCCATTTGACATAAAGGCCAACCATGAGAGAGAGCAATACAAAGAACCAACTTGATAGTTTGAGGCTTAATAACTGACTATAGATTTTAGTATAGTCAATACCAGGACGTTGATGAAATCCTTTGGTAACAAGACGAGCTTTTAACAAGTTATAGAGTTATCGAGATCCTGCTTTAGACGAAAAGCCCACTTATTACCAATAATATTAAACTGTGGTTGCTTAGGGACAATGGACCATGTACCATTAGCAAGTAATGCACTAAATTCTTCTGACATTGCTTGCCTCCACTCAAAATGTTTCAAAGCCTGGGAAAGACAAAAATGTTCAGTTTGGTTGGGTAGAGTAAATTTAGTGGCTAGGTGGAGCTGTTTGGGTTTAAAGATGCCATTTTTAGATCTTGTAACCATTGGGTGGGACGGTTGTTTTTGGTCCAAGCGAGCATGAGGATGAGTCTATGTGCGTGAAAGGAGATGAATCCAAAGTGTACAAGATATCATGATTGAACATATGAGATGATTCATTGGAATTTGGTAATACATGAGGAGGGGATGAGGTATACAGTGATGTTGGCATGGATATAGGTGAAGATAAGTTGAGATGTGGTAGGTAAAGAGGAGAAGTGGAGGAGATGGAATTTGAATTTTGAGATATGGGTGTTGGAATAATTTGTATGTGGTTTGAGGGTGTGGGGCCAGATGGTTGTATGCTAGTAGGGATGGATGTTGGAGAGAGAGAAGACGTGGTTTTAACTGTAGAAGAATAAGGAAAAACATTTTCTACAAAGTGAACATGTCTTGAGGTATATAGTTTCTCGGTTTTAAAATTGTAACACAAATAAGCACTTTGAGATGAACTGTAACCTAAGAAGATGCATGGTTGGGATTTTGGAAGAAGTTTATTATGAATATACGGAACCAACTAAGGAAAATAAAGGTATCCGAAGGTACGTAACTTAGAGTAATTTGGTGAGGAGTGAAATAAGGACTCGAGAGGTGACTTCATATTTAAACCAGGTGTGGGCATGCGATTTATAAGATAGGCTGCAGTTTCAAGAGCATAAGACCAAAATGAGATGGGTAAGGATGCATGGAGGAGAAGACAACGAGCAATTTCAACAAATGACGGTGTTTTCTTTTAGAAAGCCCATTGTGTTTTGGGATATAAAGGGGAGTTGTTAAGTGTGTTATTCCATGAGTTTGAATGAAAGACCTCAATTTAATATATTCACCACCATTGTCTGAGTAGAAAGTTTTAATTTTTGTATTTAATTGATTTTCAACAAGTGATTTGAAAATTAGAAAAATATGAGAAACATCATATTTATGTTTAATCGGATAAAGCCACACATATTTTGAAAAGTGATCAATAAAAATGACCATTTATTGAAGATGAAGGTGCAGGACCCCATACATCTGAATAAATCAATTCTAAGGGGTGACTACTAGACAAAGTGGACCTAGAAAAAGGAAATTTGTGGCTTTTATTCGCTAAACAATCTGAACACTGAACAGGCGATGAATAAAATAAAATGGCATTGACCTTAAGTGCATGATGAAGGATACGAGAAGTAGGATGTCCTAAGCGACTATGCTAGGTGGAAAGGAAGGTGTGACAGTGGATATGAGTGAATTGAGGATGAGAAGGTAGGTAAGAAATCTTGAGCACATTATTTTCATTCTTTCTGCATAGTAGGATCGCTATCGTGCTCAAATCCTTGACCTGAAAATGTCATGGAAAAAATTCAATAGATACAAAGTTGCTTTGACATAATTGAGAAATAGAAAGAAGATTTTGAGATATGTCAGGAACATAAAGAACATTATTTAAGTGAAGCGGGGAGGAGAAAGTGGGAAAAGAAGTTGAACCACTATGAGTGATGGTGAGTCCCTTACCATTTGCAACCACAAGTTTATCATTACCAGTATAATCATGGGCTAAAGTGAGATTAGCAAGATCCCTAGTGACATGGTGAGATGTGCCAGAATCCAAAAGCCACAATGGTTCCTTATTAACCATATTTGCTTGATGACGAGAATGATTAGAAGGATAGCCATGTAATTTATAACAAGTCTTAGCAGTGTGATCACGACGATCACAATATTGACAAATAAGGGGAGCCCTAGAGGAAGAGTTACGTGGATGAGAACTAGAAAGGTTGCCCCGAGCAGGAGATACTCCACTAGGGGATGGCATTGAACGTTTGTGGTGACCATGAGAGAAAGATGGATGAGAAACATGGTTGGCAGTAACAGGAAAGGATGATTGTTGTCGCTCCTCCCGTTGAAGGAAAATTTCATAGTTAACAAGTTTGTCAAAAAGTTGATAAAACAACAGTGGAGTGTCACGAGTGTGGATTGATGCACAAAACTCACGATAAGCAAGGCCAAGATCATTTAGGGCCACAATGACAAGATAAATATCATCAACAGAATGACCAATAAGTGCAAGGTCATCACCTATGGAGCGAATAGAGCACAAATAGTCACAAACATTAGAATCACCTTTGGTGATGGAGGAAAGACGTTCTTTAAGAGACATGATCCTAATGCGAGACCGATTGACATAAACCTTGATCAATCTCGACATTGCATCAACGGATGAGGTAGCAGAGGACATCACAATCTGTGCCTTAGGACCACAAGTACCGCTTGTGGAACTTCAATATCCACGGGCTTATTAGCTAAATGGCAATTGGCACAGACAATACGACCGGTTGCTTCTCGGGGATTTTCATAACCCTGCTGTGCAAAAATTGGATATGCATTTGAAAAGGGTGCTCGAATTATTATATATATCATGACCGATATAGAAATGGATCGGGTAATCCCTTCCTTTATACAAGAAACACATAATTATCTTGACGTTTCTAGGCAATAAAAGTAGGATTTTCAACAGCTATGTCACCAGTTCCGATTGTTGCTGGAGGACATGGAAGGGTGCCAGAAACATAGCCAAGTACATTATTTGCAGTCAACAAAAGAGTAACTTGCTTGTACCAGGTGGGGTAATTTGAGGAAGATAGTTTAATGGGTAGTTGAGTTCCTATGACAAGTTCCACAAAAGAGTAAGTGGAAGGAGTAATAATGACCATTGATAGGATCGAAAAAGGCTAGTTAAGCTTATAGCTCAGATATATAATTTTATATATTGAGCACATATCTCATACAAATATATATATTACAGAAGGATTTGTTCTTGAATAATTATAACGGAAAGATACAGAAATATGTACATTACGACAAATAATTAAGAAATAACATAAGTTGTAATTAAGAAAGTGATATGATGTATACGCATAATCTACGAGTGATTATTTTTGATTAATGAAAAGAGAGTCTACAATCCACACACTTATATTAAATTATAATGACATTTTCATTTTTCATTTCAAGTTTCAATATCATTAGACTCACACACTTGTATTAAATCATTATAACATTTTTCATTTCAAGTATCAAAGTAATTCTATGATAACATCTTTAGTGACTATGTGAGATCTTAATTTATAAGAGAGATATTGTTTCATTTAATAAAAAAGTAAAATATATTATAAAAAAATTATCCTTTTATCTTTAACACAATAGTAACATTTTACTTGTTATTAATTATGGTTGACAATACTTCTTAACCAAACTTCCACACATAATCTTTATCTTTCCATTTTTATTTTTACTTCTATTTTTTTATTAAAAGTAGAAAATATATCAAGTTAGAGATTAAGATATATTATTTGATCTATTGAAAATGAAATACATTATGTTATGAAAAAAATTACTAATTTATGTTCAACATAATAATAATATTTTTACTTATAATTAAGAAATAAGCATTAAATTACTAATTTTACTAATTTAATATAGGGTTCACACTTTATTTAAGATATACCTGTGTATTACATAAAAAAACGTTTTTATTAATTATATGTGTGAGTTTCTCTTAACCAAATACCCAATTAGACTTATTTTTTTCTTTTTCATTTCTCTGTTAAAAAAGGAAATATATATATATATATATATATATATATATATATATATATATAAAATCAAGATATATAGTTTGATGTCATAGAAAATAATCATTTCACTAAATAATCATTTCACTAATGACCTATACATTTCACACTAAAAAAATGTATATCGGATCTCCACAAGTCTTTCTTAACCAAACTATCAACTTCTCATTTTTAAATTTTTCTATTAAAAATGAAAAACATGTAAAGTGAAAAATTAAGACATATATTTTGATTTACGAATTTATCTTTATAATAATATTAATAATAATATTTTTATTTGTAAATAAGAAATTATGAATACTCATTTCAAAAATTACATCTATCATGGATACTTCATTCAAAACATACAAACATATAAAACCCGCCTTCATTGATTATGTATCATTTTCTCTTAAATAATGTCTCAACTCCTCTTCATATATATATTTTATTAAAAATATAAATATATAAATTAACAAATTAAGATATATTGTTTAATTTAATAATAAAATAAGGAAAATATATTATACTATTTATCAATTTTTTCTAACACAATAATAATATATTTTATTTAAATTAAAAAAATAAGAATGTAAATACTCGTTTCACTACTTACATTTATCATTTACATTTTTTTAAGAGACACATATATATTATAAAAAAATAATAATATCTTTTTATTTAGGAAATTATATTATGAAAAAAATTAACAATATATCTTCTAACATAAGAATAATACGTTAACTTATATTTAAGACATAAGCATCTAAATACTATTTTTTTAATTATATTTATAGTTTACGTTTTATTTAAGATATACATATACATTAGACCCAAAAATATTTTTATTAATTATGTGTGAGGGTTTCTCTTAACTTATTTTTCAATGTGTCTTTTTTTTAAATTCTATTAAAAAAAGAAGATATATAGAATGAAAAATTAAGATATATAGTTTGATTTAATAAAAAATGAACAAAATATATTATAAAAATACTAATTTATCTTTAATATAATAGTACTATTTTTACTTATAATTAAGAAATAATTGTGTAAATACTCATTTTATTAGTTATATATACATTTCACATTTTGTTCATGATATAAATGTACATTGGATCAACCCGTTTTCATTAATTAGGCATGTTACCTTCTCTTAACTAAACTCCTAACTTTTCTTTATTTCTCAAATTTATTATTGAAAGTGGAAAACATATAAAATGAAAAATTAAGATATATACTTTGATTTAATAAAAAATATGGAAATATAAAAGATTTACTAATTTATTTATAAAATATTAATAATATTTTTACTTGTAATTAAAAATAATGATGTGAATATTCATTTCACTAATTATGTTTAAGGTTTAAGATTTATCATATTCTTATAACCTAAACTTTTAATTTTATATCATATCAGCATACTCTAACGAGAATGTATTGCAAGACCCCATTCGTAAGCTTATGATTAGAGGTATTTATAATTAAAAAATAACTATGTGAATATTCATTTCACTAATTACATCTATTATTAACATTTTATTTAAGATATATGTGTGCATGAAATTCACAAGCTTTTATTAATTATACGTGTTAGTTCCTCTTCCAACTCCCAACTTCTCTTAATTTTTTTCTTTTTATATTTCTCTATTAAAAATAGAAAATATATAAAGTGAAAATTAAGATATTATTTTATTTATTAAAAAATAAATAAAAATATATTATAAAAAAAACAATTTTTCTTTAAGATATTATTAATATTTTAACTTATAATTAAGAAAAAAATTGTGTAAATACTCATTTAAGTAATTACGTATACTTTTCACATTTTATTCAACATATACATTTATATCGAACTCACACCCTTCTATTAATTATGTGTGTCATTTCTCTTAATCAAATTCCTAACTTCTCTTTATCTTTTTATTTCTTTATTGAAAATAGAAAATATATAAATTGATTAATTAAGATATATTGTTTGACTTAATAAAAAAAATAAGAAAAATATAATATAAAAAATTATTAATGTAGACATAACCAAATTTAGACTTGTATCCATACAACTAGCAAACTCTGAATTTATATATCTAATCACTTCAAGACGATTAAACTTCTTATAAGTATGTGATTTTTTATTCCTTGCAAGTATCTTCAGACTTTCTTTGCAGCTTTTCAATATCCAATCCTAGATTACTCTAATATCTACCAAACATACTAATTACTTAGTTAATATCTGGCCTAGCCTCGTACATGCTTGAACATACATCAAACTTCCAACAACAGATGCATAAGGGATATTCTCTACTTGCTTCCATTCCAAATCATTCTTCGGACATTGTATAAGACTAAATTTGTCTCCTTTCTATATTGAAACAGGAGATGTTGAACATTTATACATTCTGAATCTCTTTAAAACTTTATTTATATATGCTTTCTAAAGCAAACCTAATAATCCTTGTGATCTAGTACAAAATATTTTTATTCCTATCACATAGTATGTCTCGTCCATATCTTTCATTTCAAAATTGTTAGAGAAACTTCCTAGTTTCACTTAATAGACCAAGATCATTAGTTGCAAGCAAGATATAATCAACATACAGATTCAGAAATATAAACTTGTTCCCATAGACCTTCAGATATATATACATCGATCAACAATGTTTTCATTAAATCCGATAGTATCATTGAACTTAAGATATCATTTTCTGGAAGCCTGTTTAAGTCCATATATTGATTTCTTAAGTTTACACACCATTTTTTCCTTTTGTTCTTCAATGAGCCCTACTAGTTGGTCCATATAAACATCATCTTCTAAATTTTCATTCTGAAAATTGGTTTTAGCATCCGTTTGGTGCAACTCAAGATCATAATGAGCTACCAATGCCATAACAATCCTCAAATATTCTTTCTTAGAATCAGGTCAAAATGTTTTCTTATAATCAATGTCATCATTTTGAGTAAAGTCTTTGACAACCAGTCAAGCCTTGTAATGTTTGATATTACCATGAGAGTCACACTTAGTCTTAAAGACTCATTTACACCTAACTATCTTGCATCCTTCTGGCAATTCCACTAGGTGCACACACAATTTTCTACCACTGATTTATCATCTCTCGTGGCATCTAGCCATTTATCAGAATTATCACCAATCATGGCTTCTGAAAATAAAACCAGATCATTATCAATACTTAGTCATTTTTTAACTCTTGTAGCTAAACATACTTGCGTAAAACAAAATTAAAATTAAAATTAAAACACAATTCAACCTTTCTGTTTCTCACAATCAAATATATGATAGATAAGAGTACATTATCTACTCTAAATTTTAAAACTCCCATATAGGCATGGAGTAGAAGACAAACAAATTACAATAATATGAGAGTGTTTGAGGCCTTGACATTTACAAATGTTAAGAAGGATAAACTGGATGTACACACAAAGAGGCATATCTTCATTGGATACACTAAAAGAGTGAGCGAGTATAAGTTGTGGAGGTTGGAACCTAGGGAAGAAAGATGATAAAGAGGGATGTGACATTTGATAAGACTCAAATGATTATGATGTGTAGAGAATAGAGAAAGGAGTTTTCTGACATCAGATCAAATTGTCTAGAGGAGGTAGATGGTATATGATTAGACAAAGAAAATCGACCTTTTACTTCTCACTTGAGAAGGTCGGGATGTGAGGATTTAGACTCCCGCTATCAGCTTACACATGATAGGTATAAGAGGATTATAAAACCAACACATACCTTTGAATATGTTGATTTTATCTGCTACTCTTTTACTGTAGTTAAAGAGATAGAAGGTTTAAAACTAAAATTTGTAGAGAGGAAATAGGATGTATAGAGAAACAATAGGAGGTGTAAAGAGTCAGCAATATGTCATGGAAGAGAATATTGAATCTTTGAAGATGAATAACACATGAAAACTTATGGATTTATGGATAAATCAAAAGGTGGTTGAATGCAATTGGATATTTAAGTAAAACGGGATCAGGTGTGGAAAAGAAAGATTCAATATGAGGCTGGTAGTGGAAGGTTTTATTTAAGTGAAAGGAATATTTCATAATGAAATTTTCTTACCAATGGTAAAACACTGTTTGATAAGAATAATGATGCCAATTGTTAACTAGTACATACAATATGGTGTTGGAACAATTAAATAGTTTAGTACGTGGTAACTTGGAGTAAATTTTCTACATACAATAATCTGACGGGTTTCTTGATGTGACTTGAGATAGAGTCTATGACAGTGGTACAAGGGGTTTGATGATTTTCTAACAGAGACGGTATTCTAAAGGAGTAATTATGGTACTTGTGTCTAAATACTAAAAGGATAAGAAATGAGTGTATTGTTCTTGTTCTTGTATGTAATTGATTTTCTTATAGCCAACCAATATAAAGATGAGATATAAGAGCTCCAAAAAAGATTAAACTCAGAGTTTAAAATAAATGATCTTGGTTATACGAGGAAATACTTTGGATGAATATGTAAAAAGATCAAGCAGTTAGAATTTTAACATATCTCAACAATGATATTTGAAGAAGATTGTTGAAAAGGTTTAAGATACATAAATCTAGACTTATGGGTACACTTCTAGCTTATCAGACCAAACTCCCAATTACCCAAGCTCCTAATTTTGAGACAAATAAGAGGGAGATAAAAATAATTTTATATTCTAATAAATTGGAGAGCATAATGTATGATATGGTGTATAGCAAATTGGATCTGACATAATAAAAAACTACATAAGGATTTTTAGATGCAAACTATACAAGTAATATTAAAACCAAAAAGTTGATTTATAGGTATTTTCATATTGCTTGGAACTATAATTTGTTGAAAAGTTATTTTGCAATCAATTGTAGCTTTATCTACTATTCAAGGTGGGTATCGCGCTCACAAAAAGGATGAAAATTATCTATAAGAAATAATAACTTAATTTTGGTTAATTTTATAGGTATTAGTTTTGTTTATTTTTGAAAATTAGAATGTGTGTATCTATATCTATACATATTAATTTGGTGTTTATATTCATTTATAATAATAATTTTTGTGTTTATATCCATATACTTGAATAGATACAGAAGCTGGAGTTTGAAGATTTAAAGAGAAATAAGAGTTCTTAAAATTTAAACACTCTACCATATATAGGAAAAGAATATATATATATATATATATATATATATATATATATATATATATATATATATATATATAATATTTTGTGTATGTCCATATACTTAAACAAATAGTGAAGTTGGATGGAGTTGAAACATTTAAAAACAAATAGTGAAGTTGGATGGAGTTGAAACATTTAAAAATAAATAAGAGTTCTTGAAGTTTAAATACTCTATTATATATAATATTTTAAAGTACTCTAGATTACACTAAGTGTGTTAGATTGTAATCTTGTAAATATTTTTGAAAATTTTCAATTATTACTATTTTTATTAATAAGAATATTGTCACTATCATTATTATTTTAATTAATATTACTATTATTATTATTATTTGTAATAATAGTAATTATTATTATTATTACTATTATCTTAATTATTTTTATTATTATCATCACAAATATTTTTTGTTATTATTATTATCTTTAATATTATTATGAGCACTAATATTATTTTTATCTTAATTATTATTATTATTATCTTTATTAGGAATAATAATATTATTACTATTGTTATTATTATTTTAATTAATAATATTATTATTACTATTATCTTAATTATTATTATTATTATTATAATTATTATTATCATAAATATTTTTTATTAATATTATTTTTATTACTAATATTATTCTCATCTTAATTATTTTTATTATTATTATTATCATAATCATTTTACCAATAGATTTAAATTTGTCTGTAGTTATTGATGAATTTGATTATTGAATATTTCACTTTTGTCAATAAATTCCTTGGTCAATTAACTGTAAATTATTCAAATTTATTGATAATTATTAACATATTTAATCTATGGTTAAAATTGGTCAATAATTATTAAGAGATTTCATTCTTAAGTAAAATTTATTGATGGCAAATTTGATCTATTGGTAATGATTAACAGATCCATCTTTGGATAAATTGATCATCAGTAATAATATTTTAGCGATAAATTTAGCTATATGTAGTTATCCATTTATAAATAAAAATAAATTAGTAATTTTCTGAAATATTATTTTATATTTTTATTAATATATATTTATTTGTTATATAATTTAAAATATAAAAAAATAATTTAATATATTTTCTTAACTATATTCTTATTTAACTGAATTTCTTACTCAGCAAAAGACTGCTGAATATAACCTTAACAAGTATGCGTGTGTATCTTGCTCACAACAGTAATAACAATCTGCATGATAAATATTTTATAATTATAGTTATGTTCCCTAAAATATAGATTATTAATTAGTTTAATAATTAATACTTTAATGTAACTATTAAAAATATTATTAAATAAAAATTATAAAAATAATTTGATAGATTATTAATGAATTTATGCAATAAGTTAAAGGTATCTGTGACAACTTTTAATACTTCACTTAATATATTCTTTCATATTAAAAATTATTAAAATTGTACAATAAAGAATTAAGTTAATTAAATATAAAGTGAATGTATATAATTTTGTGACCTTTAACTAGTAATAGAAAAAACTAAAATCTAATTTTGGTTTCTTTTCATAAATGTGCAATCTTGAAATAAAAATCTAATTACACATTTAGTTTTCTATTTTTTCTAAAATAAAATAATTACTATTTATTGATAATACATTCTGCAATTTTTAATGAAAAACATTGGCACGCCCATCAAGAATAACAATATTAATTATTTGATTACATAAAATATTCGTAGTAGTGTTTAATTATAAATTGTGACAGTGCTGTAAGGACGACAACAAAACAAAAGCTATGTTAACATTGTTTTAGTTATTAGATAATACACTATGTTAAAAATTTGTTTAATTTAAAATTTTAATGATCAAACATGATATTATTTTTTTTATAAAGACAAGATTTATACAATCATGAAATTATGGAAATAAAAATTAGACTTTAGTATAAGAGAAGATATGATAGACTATATTTTGTAAATATTTATTTTATTTTATTAGAAGAGTTAATTTAGATATTTAAAAAATAAATTATTAAATTAGGTTTTAGAAATAGTTATCAACAAATAAATTTCTATATATTTAAAATAATATTACTGAAGTAAACCTTTATATAATTTCTAGCATATTATCTAAATTTGTTATCAAGAAATCATTCTAATCAATTTTAAAACACTCATTATAAAAAATAAGAAATTGATTATACATAATTTTAAGTGTTTCTGATTGATGGTGTAAAACTCACTATAATATCAATAAATGCACTATTTATTCTTAATAAAACAACAATTATAAATTATATATTTTAAAATTATAAAATTTATAAGATATACTTGATCTGTAATTAATCATGCATAAATGTAAAAGTTATATATAATTGGTGAACTTATCACACTAATTTGATTCCAACAAGCAGTGGAAGACCTAATCCAACCACTCCGAATAAACAAATCTTTGTGAGACGACATTTTGAGAATATTTAGTGCTCAAATCTTATTGTCTTGTACTTTCAAGGAAAACTTCAATTTTGATTATGTATAGTGTGTAAAAGTAACATTCTCTACAGAACTCAATAAAGTGAAATTTCTGTTTTTTTTTTTCTGGGAATTATGAACTCACTTTGAAAAGGATAGTTGTTAGAATATCCTTCTTTATCTTTTAAAATTATTTTACCCACAACATTTTTCATTCTAAGATTTACCCTTTTTATACTTATTTGTCCTTCTATTGAAATTTTATTGTTTTTTATTGGTGAATTTTCAACCGACAACAGTTGGTTTATAGGGCAGGTGTCATCCATTGAACTTAACCACATGAATACAATTTTTGAGGTTCATAATATAATCATAATCACAAGATAAAGGTTTGATTAATTAATTTTGTGTATGGATGACATGGAGTGTGATTAGATTAGGTATGACTAGCTGCTACTTTGAGTGTGCATTCTAACAACCATTTTAGTTGGTGAAAAAGACATATTATATTTTCATGAGGATTATTTAAGAACATTATTTATCATTTATTAGTATGGATTATCTGGTCTCTTATACTTATTTTATCTCAACCATTCACAATTATACTATTTATTTATTTATATGTAATTTATAAGGTATATCTTCTGTTCTAGACTAAGCTTTTCTATAACAAAAAGGGATAATACATGTAACTTTAGAATTATATATTTTACATTCTTAATTAAAATTTTATATAACATTAAACATAAGATTAATTCTACTGTATAGAATTTCAATCAACCACCCAAAACTCCTATTAGATTTATTAGAAATAATTAAACTGTTTAGATTTAAAATTTAAAATATTTGCCATTAGTTCATATGAACTAGGAACAGTAAGGATTGAAGTAAATAATTTTATTTGATCCTCATAAATAATTTTTTAAGCCCCACATTTCACGTCACAATCACATTAAGCCCAATTTTCTTCCACCATTAAAATATATAATATCTTTGTATCCGATACAATGATCGTTGTCAGAGTTAAACGTACAACAAATGAAACACACAGTGCGACAAGGTGAACCTACTCGGGCAGAAAACTTCTAGACAAAGATTCACATAATCATTCTGTTTATATGTGTTTGAAATTAAAAAAAGAATTTTGTCGCCTATTGAAGTCTCAAAGTTATGCAACCGAGCTCAGACGAATGACAAACAATTTGGCCGATGATTCGAAGGACTTTCAAGCAGTTATGATTATACGAATCTATGATTGGTAATGACATATTGGAGTTCTGATTGGTGATGGCATACTGGAGGTATCTGTGATGATGGGAAGGACTCGGATGATTTCAGTGAGAGGAGTTAGGTGAAAGAAAAGTAGTTATTGAATTAATTATACTTAATTAAAAGAAAACATTAGTTATAAAAGATTGAATCTAACTTTCAAAGTATTTATAATATATGAACAATTGTCATAAATGGTTAACAATTTACCATAAAATAAGGTATAGGTTTATAATTGTTCGGGGGTGTAAAATGAAAAAAAAAAAAAGTCACTCAACCTAGGTTAGGTAT
>Ga0209489_104527_pt1 | contig 25469 bp, 7 predicted proteins | sample SiratrowhiteBW_FD_187527 | JGI IMG/M metagenome (GOLD analysis project Ga0209489, IMG submission 187527) | Root nodule microbial communities of legume samples collected from California, USA - Siratro white BW (SPAdes) (version 2) | ecosystem: Host-associated > Plants > Roots > Nodule | place: USA...
TTTTGTATTTTTTTTTTTTTTTTATTGTTGCCTTGTTCCTTTGAAAATAAATCCCTAACTTTTTCATCTCATTTTCATTATTGTTTTTTCCTATCCGTTTTCTTGTTTCGTAATACCTTTTATATAGCTCGAGATAATACTTAGTAAATAATTTGTACATTTAACATTTTTGTTGCTTCTTCTTTTGTGACTAATTTTGTGGCTTTTCTATGGCTGGTAATTATTTGACTAGTTTGTTAATTTTTTTTTTCGTTTGTGAGTAATGCAATTCTAGATGGTCAATTAGTTATTCTAGTTGAAGGAACTTAAATGTCAGCACATGTTGTACAACACTTTTCCTTTTGAATTTTCTACATGGTTTAATTGGTTCTTTCTTTTACTCTATTCTTTAAATAGTATTCCATCTTTTATTGAGTTTGGTGATTGATTTTTTATGACAATTTTATATGCATATACGTGAGTTTATTTTAATTTTTTTTAGATTTATATTAATTATTATTTTATAACAAACATTCATAATTTAAATAAGAAGATTTTAAAAATATATTTTAAAATATTATCTAAATTTATTTTTGTTAGTACTTCGTTATGTATCCCTTATACCTTATTGAGGATGAGAAATTAGGAAACCACGGTTATATTATAGAATTTCATAAAATATTATAAGTTCATATATTTTAGATATTCAAATTTAATTCTATTTATATTTGAAATAAAAATTAATAATGCAAGTAAAACATCGTCACTTTTCTACACTAAAATCTTTATATTAACATTTGAGGCATTATTTGTTTTTTCTTTATCGTCATTATTCAAGTTAATAGAAACTCTCGCATCTGTAAACGACGCAATAACATTTCATTTTTTCAAATTCACCACATAGTTCCAAAATTACATAATCAATTACACAGAAATTTGAACCAAAATATGAACCATGAAACAATAATTCTAAGTCTTACTTTGTAAATATATAAATTAAAAAATAACAATTACCTTGACTATGAACCAAAACTCTAAACCCTAAACTAACTGGTGACGGTGAGTTTGAAGTTAAGGCTACAAAGATTTAAAGATTTATGATAAGAGCTTCTGAATAGCTACAAACAAACATTTAAGAGACGTAAAGATTGGAAGCACAATTTTAAAGGGGAAGACTTTTAAATTTCTTCTCATTTTCATAATCTAATAAGTCGTTAATGTCACTTATTTCTCCTTTTACAAATTTTATTTTACTATGTTTAACTTTTGCAAAATTTTGAGATATAATTATCTCCCATTAAAAAAATATTTTAAGACGTAACTATCATCCATTAAAAATGTGTATCACATTATTATTATTTTGTTTATCACACATGTTATTGATTTAATATAGTATCACGAAATTTTTTTTATAACTATTATTTAAAAATAAAAATACATATGAATATTTATTAGATAGTATTTTTTCATATTTTTTATTTTATCCTTAAATTTATACTAAACAAATATTTTTTGAAAGACTTGGTTGTCAATTTTTTTTAAAAATATTTTAATTTAAAAATTATGCTCAAAATTGATATATAGAAATATTTTACATTCTAATTTAGAATTCAATTTTACTTTAATTAAATGAATTAAACATCACTTCTTAAAGTTGTAATATAATATATCACTCTTTTATCCAATTTAATATAAATATTTTTATGATTAATATTGTATTAATTATTTTTTTAATTTTATTTATAATTATTTTTGAAAACTAACATAAAAAATATTTAAAACATAAATTAAAAAAAATTATAATAAGATACTAAGAACTAAAGAAAACCATATTTATTAATCTAGATAGATTCCATGACAAAATCAATAAATCCAATAAAAAGTCACACTTGTATTTTTTTATTCTTTTCAACTTAGGTTGATTAAATTGTTTCAAGTAAAAAAAAAAATGGATTCAAACCCTAGTGTTTTTTTTGTTGAACCTTATTAGTTCTTTAAATTTATTGTATAAAATAGAAAGGACACATGCTTACATGGATAAAAACAATATAACAGTACTACTAATGGTAAATATTGATATATTCTTATTCATTTATAAATAAGTACACTGAATAAGAATGAATAATTGATTGTTGTAGGTAACATCAATTGTCCCGGATGTTAAGTGGGACAAGTCACAATTCAATCATGGATCTTGGGTTGTTATGCTCTTCAGTAAAAATAATTACGTCCTGACTATTGACATAGTTTTTGACCTAGTGGTAAGCGTTCAATCCAACAAGGATCACCACTTAAAAACTTTTGTTTGAATAACATTTGGATTACATGTAGTTTAAGAGTAGAAAAAACTAAGAATTCATACTATTTTTAGGGTATTTATAATCTTACAAGTGTTTTAAGTATTTTTTTTAACATTTAATCAATGATGTGATCTTAATATCTTATTTGTACATTGACCTCCTAGAGAAAGCATGGATGATGATGAGTCAAAAGAAAAAAAATGTCATTTCTTTTATTAACATCATATTAAGTAATATCATACACTAGTTTAGGATGTTTAGGTAGACAGACAGAATGACGTTTTAGATTTATAGAAAGAAAAACTCATAAATTTACCAAAAAAAAAATGTATTGTATCATACATAGACATTTTAGACTTTAGCCGGTGTAGACAACTATGAATCTAAAATGATTAATGAAAAAAAATCATTTATTTGATTAGTAATATGTCAGACTATATAATTCACTGACACCTAATCCTCAAGTAGGCACAGATGATGGTAAGTCTAAAAGAAATAAACAACATTGAGATTTGTGATATTAAATAAAGTTTAATAGTTTTGAGAGGAAAGGATACATGCTTACAACCATTGGATAAAAATACTATTAATAATAAAAAATATTAACATTCATCATTTATAATAATAATGTAATTATAATAATAATAATTATTATAATTATTGTTAACAATAATAATCTTATTATTAATATTAATATGTTTTTTATTAATGTTATTATTATTGTCATTAATGATATTTTTATTTTAATTAATATTAATGATATTCATAATAGTAGTATAGCAATTGTAAGAAATTAGTGATTATTTTGGTCACTATTAATAGTTATCACAATTTGATTACTAATTTAATAATAATTTTTTTTTTTTTTTTACTGATGGATGAAAACTAAATTGGTCCTTAAACCAAATTTATATCTAATTGTTGTTTTGACGGCTATTTAGCTATTATTGAATGGAGACATTAAATTGGTGGTTAAATTTTTTTCATCAATGTAACGATCAAAATAAAATTAGTGACTAAAATAACTTTGATTTCAATAATTATTTTTCGACCAACATGTTTTTATCGCTAAAATTAATAGCTAATGTTATTTTTCTCATTTAGTAAACGAAGTGAAATTGATAACAAAAATAAATTTGAGTCTACTAATCATATCAATTGTATTCAGTGACTATGCTCAATTTGATGGCTAAAGTTTTTTTAATTAATTAGCGATTAAATTTAATTTCAGTTACTATTTTAGTGATAATTAAATGCTATATTATTTCAATAGTTAATATTGATGACTAATTACATACTGTATTTGTCATGACTAAATCATTGACCAAATCTTTTTTTAAGGGACTATCAAAATGATCAATTATAAAAATTAATTATTATTATTATAACCACCGATAAAAAATTATAAATTTACATTGGCAATATAATGTTGTTTAAAAAAATTGATATAAAAATATATGCGGTTATAAATATTAGGAGTACTCAATCTAGTAAATATTTTAAAAAACGTGATAATTTAAAACAAATATAATATTCTTTTAGACAGTATTTTAGGCAATTCTTTTTAGAAAAGAAAAGTTAAATAAAAATTATTTTATGCAATTTAAGGTGGTTCTTCTATCGGTCAGCATACGTTGCATCTCCTATTTCCGCTTTATAAATTTAATTATTTCACATAATTATATAATGAAATAAAAACTTCTTATCATCTTAATATATTTCAATACTCAATTAATTTTATTTTCTCTATTACTTTTGTTTTTGTGTTTTTTAATATAATTCTAGTAGTCCCTATTTTCGCTTTATAAAATTTAATTATTTCACATAATTATTTAACGATATGAAAACTTCTTATCATCTTAATATATTCCAATACTCAATTAATTTTCTTTTAGTTTTATCTATTACTTTTTTTTATGATTTTTAATATAATTCTAGTAGTTGCACTAAAAACTAATTTGAGGTTAACTTTTACGTTATTGAAGAGTATAACGGACATGTTACGCGCAATTTGAATTTTCCCAAGCGTATGGGCTAAAATATTATCATAGATTTTGAGCCACTCCATACGTTAATAACTTACCCAGTTTCAAAACTCCAACAATAACAAGTGTTTTTAAAACCTTAGGTAAATAACAAAGGTTTTAAAACCCCTCGTTATTACAATTTCTTTAAAAAAAATTATTTTGTATTATTTAAACATCAATTGTATATTTTTCTTTTACATCTTTTTTTAATTTTTGTATATATATATATATATTAAAGAATTTATTCTTTAAACTAATATATTTCTCTTTTCCATTGAGGTAATTTTTTCCCATCTGCTTCAACAAGATAACTAACAATGGAAAATTAAAATTAATCAATTCATAGCTACAATAATTTTTTTATCAAAATTATACTTATAGTCCACTTACATCATATTATAAACTCCGTTTAAAGGTGTTAATTTTAAATTTAGTTGTTTGTGTGACTATCCTAGCTCTTTAAACTGTAATATAATCAAACATCCTTTTCTGATAATTCTGTATGGGTTTCTACGATAAATTTCAAACTTAGAAAATTAGGTGATAATTCGACCATTAACTTTGACGACATTAAAACGATATATTCCAGATTTAATTCACAAATATTTTCTATAAAAATTCCAAAAGAAAAAGAAAAAATAAATTATTTTTCAAAAGTTAAAAATTAATTTAGGCACAGAATAATTTGTAGAAGTTTTATCATATAATTTTTAAAAATTTCATATTTAATTTGTACATAAGCTAGTTTATTTTATGAAAAAAATAATAATTTCAATTTTTTTTTCATATTTTTTCTTCTAAAATTTCACATATTTTCACAAATTTTACTATAAACTAAGTTAAAAAATAAATAAAGAAATTGTTCTAAAAATTAGTTTACCATAGACTAGTTTTAGCAAACTCATTTATTTTTTTTCTGTTTTTGTTATTCTGAAATTTTAAATTTGCTGTTAGAAGTTCTACAAATCAAAGTTGTACTCCTCAAAATCCTAATTAATGCTGAAACTATTTTTAATAAAGTAGTAATTTGCTCAAATTTCTGCACCCCGTCAAATTAAAAAAAAATACTAAAAATACTCTTGATGTTTTATTTCAAATTTATGGATATTTTTCAGAGAATATTTTGCAGAACGTAGGAATATGTTATCTAAATAAGTTTTCTGGAAAATATTATTTGGAAAATATATTCTTGAAATAAATTTTAGAAAACATTTTCGGAAACTATTCAAGTATAAACATAGATGGCATTTTAGTCACTTCACGTCGATTATGGGATACAGTAGGGTGGAGGAAGTTTTTGCCAAACTTACAACCTTCTCACCCCATCAAATTTTGGGCCTTTCTTTACGCGAGATTAAAGTCCAGTAGCCCACGCTGTCACAGAATCACGTTAAAAATTTTGATTTTTCTAAAACAACATTGTAAAAAGAGATAATCTCATTTGACATGATTGCCATTGCCATTGTATTTGACATCTTTACAACTCTATTGGATTCTTCCTTCGTCACACCATACTTTTGCCACTAAACATCTACGTTTGGTTTTTGTTGGAATATCTTAGAGAAGAAAAAACTTCTACGTATTTCTATACAAGAAAATACTAAAAGAAGGGACTGTGAAAATAAAAAAGTTTTAGAGAATTATTAATAAAACTTCTCTTTAAAGGTAGCTGGTCAACAATTACTTGGTAACTTGATCAACAGGTGATAGGTGACCTGGTCAACAAGTGACAGGTGATATGATCTATTAGTGATCTAGTGATCTGTTTAACAGATGACTTATCTCATTGACCTAGTCAATAGGTGATCTGGTGACTTGATCAATAGGTTAGTTAGTGACATGGTCAACTGGTTACCTAGTGACTTGGTCAATAGGATATCTAGTAACCTGGTGACCTGGTTAACAATTGATTATGTGACCCAATCACCTGGTCAACAAGGGACCTAGTGACTTGGTGAACTGATCAACAAATGACTTGATAATCTGATCAATAGGTGACTTGATGATCTGATCAACAGGTGACAAGTGACTTGGTCAAAAAGTGACAGGTGACCTAGTCAATAGATGACTTAGTCAAAAGATGACTTAGTGACTTGTCAACAGGTTACTTGGTGACCTAATCAATAAGTAACCCGATGACCTGGTCAACAAGTTACCTAATGAACTAGTCAACAAGTGACCTGATCATCATGTGACTTGGTCAATAGGTGATAGGTGAATCATCTAGTCAACACATGACCTGGTGACCTGGTCGACAAGTGACTTGATGACCTGGCCGACACGTGACCTGATGACCTGGTCAAAAGGTGACTCAGTAACCCGATAACCTGGTCAAAAGGTAACTCGATAACTTGATCAACAGGTGACCTGATGACGTGGTCAACATGTGACCTGGGCAACAGGTGACCTGGGCAATAGGTGACTTGGTCAACTGGTGACATTGTCAACAGGTAACCTAGTGACTTGGCCAACAAGTGACCTGGTGTATTGGTCAACAGGTGACAAATGACTTGGTGACCTGGTGAACAAGTGATAGATGACATGGTTAATAGGTGACATGATGAACAGGTGACCTGTTTAAAAGGTGACTTGATGACCTGGTTACCTAGTCAACAGGTGACTTGGTCAACAGGTGACCCGGTGACCTAGTCAACATGCTACATGATGAATTGGTGAATAAATGACCTGGTGACCTGGTTAATAAGTGACAAGTGATTTAATAGACTTCTTACAACTTTAAATTTTGCTATTCCTTATTTTGTTTATTTTAATAAAAATGTAGACCTTGATTTTCTCAAAATATGTGGATGTGCTTATTTTCGTCATTGAAAACCTTATCATTCTCAAAAATTTCATTTTAAATAGGAATAGTATATTTTCCTAGGATATTATCAATACATAAAGGTTACTAGTGTTTATCATCTTATGGAAGAGTTTACAATTCAAAGGATATTCAATTTAATGAACATGAATTTCTTTATCCTCGTCTTTTTCATAATGCTCCTTGTACGGTTAAAGATTTCGATGAGTATTTTAGTTTAAATCTCATTCTTACACCACCTCCAGTGTCTAACATTACTTTATCTACTTATGTACCTGTTAATTCCACGAAACAATCCTTTTCATATAAGTTCATGTTTATACTACACCTATTGAGCTTGTACACAACACAACACCTCCTATTAATACTCATCTTATGGAAACTAGGTCCAAATCTAGTATTGTTAAACACAAAATTTGCCTTTCACTGCTTCTTTCTCATTTGAAACCAACAAGTGTTAAGCAAGCTCTTAAAGATGCTAATTGGTTAGCAATAATGAACATGAGTATGATGCTCTCATGCAACAAAATACATGAGATTTAGTTACATTATCCTATAATAGATAAGTTGTTGGATGTAAATTTATTTTTCAAGTTAAGGAAAATGCGGATGACTTAAATAAATATAAAGCACACTGGTGGCAAAAGGACTTCATCAAGTTCATGATTTTGATTTTCATGAGACTTTTTTTCTCTAGTGGTGAAACCCATTACAATCTGAATTATTCTTACTTTTTGTTTTTTATGGATGGAAATTGTTTTTGCTTGATGTTAATAATGCTTTTCTAAATGACTTTCTTGAAAAAATATTATATGACTCAACCACCCGATTTTGAAGCAAATGATAATTCTCTTGTTTGTAAGCTAAATAAAGCTATATATGGGCTAAAACAAGCACCGGACCAATGGTTTAATAAATTGCAGGCTATTCTTCATCAACTTAGGATTCTGAGCAGTGCTTGTGACTCTTATATTTTTGTTTATAGAAAATAGTTGCAAGTTGTATATTTTTCAGTCTATGTAGATGACTGGTAACTCGACTATTGTTATTCAAGAGGTTACAACAAAACTTCATGCAACTTTTTCCTTGAAACAACTAGGTCAACTTGATTTTCTTGTCTTAAAATTAAACATTTAGCTAATAAATCTATTCTCATGATGCAAATCAAATATATTCGAGACTTACTTCATCAAACACATATGGCTTAAGCTCATTCAATTTCTTCTCTTATGATTTCTAATTGAAAACTTTCCAAGCCTGGTCCTGATCTATTTTCTGATCCAACTTTGTATAACTCAGTGATGGGTGCTTTGTGTATGTCACGCTAATTAGACCAGGAATAAGCTTTGTTGCGAACTAAGTTTGTTAATTCACGACTAAACTTCTTGATTCTCAATAGGTGGTGGTGAAATGCATATTATAGTATCTTAAATGAACTTTGTCTCATGGATTATATTTTCAAAGCATCTCTGAATCATTCATTATCGTTAAATGCTTTTTGCGATGCTGATTGGATATCAAATGTAATTATAGACGCTCTACTTCAAGAGCAACCATTATTCTTAGTCATAATTTAATATCTTGGTGGTCTCGCAAATAACATGTTATTTCTCGCTCCAATACTGAGATAAAATAGAGAAGTTTGACTAAAACCACTATTGAACTTTCATGGATTTCTATTCTGCTTATAGAGTTGTAGATTCCTACACTACTCTAATACTTTTATGTGACAATCAAAGTGATGTAGCCATTGTTCACAATCTTGTTTTTCATAATCATACTAAACACATGGAGATTGATGTTTTTTTTTTTTTGAAAGAAAGTTATGCTCAAGTAGCTCTGTATATATCATATTCTTACTCTTGACCAATGGACAAATGTTCTAACAAAGTCACTATCTTCAACTTCATTTAGGTTTTTACAAAGCAAACTCAATGTGAAGAATTTTTATTTTGAAAAATCTTCTCCTTAGAGTTTGAGGGGTGGTAGTAAGAATTATTAGTGTACCACGGTCCAGCTAAGAATTGTTAGTGTACAATTGTCCATCTGTTTGTCTATAGATTTAATGGGTTTTTATTATAATTTTTAGAACTTGTCTTTTTTTTATCAATGTGCAATGTTGACAAAAAATTATTTAAAATCAAATAAAAAAGGAAAAAATTATTAGAAAAATAATTCAAGTCAATTCACACATCTTGTTAACATCTAAAATGATAGTGTTAAAAGATTAAGATGTTAAACTTTTTGAGTTATGTACCGTAATCTAAGATGATTTATGACCGTTCTTGTTGGTCAATGAATCTCATTGACTTCTAATAAAACCAAGTTAAAATTCTTTTAGGTGTGTATTCTGCCTTACTATTGTTACATTATGCTAATCAATATAAGAAGACTTCATGGACTACTTACTTTTCTCAAAAGTCATAAATGATATGAAGTGTATAAAACTCCACCACATATCCTAGGACTTCAATTATGTCTTACTTTATTTCTTGTTCGGTATTTTAAAATTCTTAAACATAAAAATGAGCCTCTATTTTTATCAAGTAAACCCATAATTTTCTAATAATTAAAAATTATTAATGAAGGAAATGAAAGTAGTTCTTATCTCCAATAAAATAAACTTCTTCTATTAAACCAAACACATTAAAGTATATGATGTCCAAAGGTGTAGGCTTTAGAGCAAACAAATCAAATTATTCGATGTCCAAAGATTCTTCACTTAGGTAGAACTTGAGTTATAGTTAAAAGTTATATATATTGCATTTGCTTCACATACATAGCTTGATATTTTAAAATCCATTATCAAAATGCTTGTATTTTTTTTTTTTACATAACAATATTTATTTTTCAAATCTTCTTAAACTCCATTGGTTCGAGGACCATAACCTATTATTACCTTTCTGTTTCTAATCACATTTTTTTTTATTAAAACTATTGTTTGTGTAATTAAATGTTTTAATTTAATTAATTGTCAAGTGCATTGATTGATAAGTAGTACAATCCTAATATTTCAAATATATGTTAGGTCCTTTATACATTGGCATCTTATTTTTCAAATTACTGCCAATCCGGGGGTTGAATTTTTTTTTTCTTGAGGTGGTTATTTAAATTCAGTTTTCATACTTTTATGGTTCAATATACTACTAAGTTCTGCTATTTTTGAGTTGTTCTCAATTTTGTTCCATTCTTTTTAAACTCCTTGATTAGTTTATTTCTTGTAGAATATGTCAATATAATTTCTTCCATAAATTGACTCACGATGTTACTGGAAATGGAAACAAGTGGCGAAGCATAGATTTGACATTCGTTATTGAGATAAATGTTGATTACTGGTTTTAAAATGGAAGTAATTTTAATTCAAATATTTTAATTATCGCTTGGATGACTTGTCTATGACAATGCATAGATCTATCACAGTTACTCTGATCACATTGCCCAACACCTTCATCTTTGACATTTTCTCTCCTACTCAATCATATTAATTCTCAAATCTCAAATGTCCATGTAGTTGTAACGTATAGAAAATAGAATATCATTACTTAATTTTTAATTGCAAAATTTTCTTTTATTTTTTAAAAGAAACATATTTTGTCGAGATATTTTCTCATTATATCAAAAAATTAATTTCAAATGCAATAATTAATCAGACTCAACATTAAAGTTACTGTAAGTAGTGAAATTGAGTCAAGTTTTAAAAACATATAAAATATATATAATAATCAAGCGAGAGTGGAATTGATGGGTAAGAAGAGTTAAAAACATCGACAAATATCAAATATGTTAAATGGGACATTATTATTATTATTATTATTATTATTATTATTATTATTATTATTATTATTATTATTATTATACTATTATTATTGATAATAAATAAATAATAATAAAGGTCTTTTGTGGTTTGGTTTTTAGTCTATTTTGAAAATTCAAATGGAACTGAACCACTTGACTGTTAGGGAAAAAATCCAAAACATTTTGGTTTTATTCGATAAACAGTCATTTAGATCAGTTTTTTACTTTTTTTTTAATCTGTTAGATTTGAAAACTCTCAGTGGCCAGATGTGTATTTATTTTTTCAACATATTCAAGAAAAGGAATGCAGTAAGATTTCGGTATAAGCATATGTTATTTGTGAGTAATTATAATTATTAAAAAACATCAATTGTTGAATAAATTACTAGTGTAGGGTTTTTTTTGTAAGTGCATATTTTATGTCCTCTTTTAACTTGTTGCATTGCAGTCAAATTAAGGTACGTAGGGTAGTTTTCTTTTTTATCTTTTTCTCTGTGGATGTGTTGGCGGGGGATGCGACAATGAAACAAGGATGTATGGCATACATTTGTGAGAAATAAACATTAAAATAAACTCACAGTTCAAGATAAAAGAAATCTTGAAAAGAAGGACCAAATTACAAATATGTTAATTAAATACCATTTGTCCACATATTTGTAAAGGTGTGTTTAATTGAGAGTACACTGATTCAACATTCAAAGGTTAAAATCCTACCAAAATTTAATATTATAGATTTTCTGAAATGGCTGAGAGATGATACAGGTTCAAATTTATCATTAGTAATAATAATAATAAATATCAAGAAACAGAGATAGGACAAATCAAATTTTGAACTTTAAACTTTGCACGTTCCTTAGTTCAATATACAATTTGCAGTTATTTTATCCAGATATAGGCTTACAGGTTATATATCAATAAATTTCATCTCATATAAATTTCATCTCATGTTGATTTCCATATATTTAATTGTACTTAATAACAGTCGACAGACATGGCTCTTCAAATTTTGTATTATAAGGTTTCGTATAATTGAAGACTTGACAAAATGATCAAGACACTACACTCTTTGGTTTAAAGAGTTGTGAATCAAATTATATATAAAATAAATAAATTTTATAAAACTAAAAATCTTCAATCATTACATGAACATAAAACGCCTAAAAAAGAATAGTAGCACTAAGAATTTACACAACTAATGAATCATGAAAGTCATTGGTGAAAATATTTTCAGCTCTTGTATTTTTATGTATTAGCACTACAATATAGTCGATCCATGAGAATGCGTTTGAGTAGTTTAAAAAAGTTCTACTAAACCATGAAAGGAAAATGAATCGTATTTTATTTTATTTTTGTAGACTTTGGGAATACGAAGTATGGGATTTCTCACTTTCTTGCCTCTAGTGAAACCAAATACTATAGATTTTAGCAATAGAACACAAAAAGGGTCTTACATTTTGTTTAAAACATCACACGTGCACTTGGCTTTGCCAAACATGTCTTTGAGGTGGAGGGCAGTGTCGTACACTAATTAATGAAAAATTTTACTTAGTCAAATGGCAAACTTGGGACTCCAAATTCAGTGAAGGTCCCCAAAGTCTAGCCCTCGGTTGGAACCATTTTTGTCTGTTCCTTGACCTAGGGTTTGCTACCCAAACGTGTAACCAAAGTTTAAAACTGAGTCAAACCCTAACATCTATGCCTCTTTCTACGTGTTGTGCACCGCCAACACTTTCAATAAGGGGCAAAACTCCAATTAGTAATGTCAAAAACAACACCAAATTAATGCTCAGTTGCCTCACTTAAAAAAGATGTACAAAAATATATGCAACTTTGCTTTGTGTTTCGTCACTTTCTCCACAAAACTTCATTTTTTTTTATCAGTGGACAAGAAAAGGAAAACGATGTGTAATCAAGTGTGTCCTAATCATCTGGGTAGTTATTTAATTGTGTTCAGCTTGAAAAGAAAGAAAATATTAAAAGAAACAAAAAAATAAATAAAAGGAAATCATAGAGAGAAAAGGAACAGAAATTTGTAGTAGTGACATTATATAGTTGAATCAATAGAGAAAATCTCTCTTCAGATTAATTATACAAATGGCACCTACTAGCAGAGAGGTCAAACGTGATACATACTCAAAAGGACACCATAATAAGAACACATCTTTATCAAATTAAACAAAAGTGAGGGTCACACTTGGTCTCTAAAAATTTAGTCTTACATATCCCAACCCACCCAAGTTGTTTTTTTTTTTTTTTTTTTTTTTTTTTTTTTTTTTTTTATGTTTACATCTCCCTAGAAGAACTCTCTTTAGATTCCAATGATAGATTTTAAAACTTGTTTTCGGACACGAAAAATTGAAGGTAAGATAGATACTTTTAAAAATTATACATAAATTTTATTTCACACACACATATATATATATAATATATGTATATATCCCAAAAATGTTAGGTTCAGTAATATTGAGCACTGCTAATTAATACTATATATGATTACAGGTGGGATGCAAATAATTGTTTCACTTATGTTTTTTTGAAAAATATTAAACGATTTTGTCTGTGATTATATTTTTACCTAAGTTTTATTTAATAAAGAAAAGAATATTTTTTTTATTTTTTAATGTGCTTTTCCTAATCTTTTTTATTTTAAAAATGAGTAGTTTTAATTTATTTTAATAAATAAATCCTATTTGCTTATTAATACGCAGTTATTTAAAAAAAAAACTTATTTTGAAAACATCTACTTTCAGTTTAAACAAAATGGTCCAGTATTTGTAAAAGTTCCCTTATGAAACCATCATAAATTAAATTTTTATGCGTAAATTTTGTGAAGAAAGCTTAAGAGAAAAAGGTCAAAGTAATATCCATGAAGCACATGTTGCAGAGAAACTTAGCTAAGTGTGATGTTAGATACGGTGGTAGGAACAAACAAATGGGTTTAGTTAAGATTAATAATTTGATATAAGGTTTCCATAAGGGCAAAGCGGTCCCCTCAACCTCATTAGACTTTGATCACACGCACTCTTGTTTTTATTAGAAATTTGACATTAACCTTAAAAATTATTATTGTTATTATTTAACTGATTCAAGCCTGCCAAAACAGTGGAATAGAAGCTATGGGAATGGAATAGAAACGGGATTTTCGGATTCCCAGAAACCTTAAATTATAAAATCCTTAGTGGGTCTGACTAGAATTTGCTGTTGAATTATGAATTTGAGCTCTGTTTCGGAATCTGGTTCAGGTCCACGTTTCCAAATGATATTTCAAAGTTTCAAACACTATTTTGAATAAATATCATTGATTACTTGGAACTTTGATCCCATGTTGTCGATAGACCAAAACTTTCATGACATTAATGTGTTTAAAGGGTAATTAAATATACTATAAGATCGCAATCCCCCGGAAGCTGCACATTAGGCTGTTTATTGAGATTCTGCCACAAGGTCATAAGTCTCAGACAAAAAAGAGAGTTTAAGTTTATTTTAACAATTTTTATGAATTGAAAGGAACTACTATGATAAATGAATACATGACAGAAAAATGTTCTTTAGTTAAGGTTTGTTGATCAAAATTATCTCTTAATGTTGTATAATACCAGCATTATTTAGATTGATTATTTTGTAATTATGCGTCTTTGTGTGTGAAACTAATAATGTTATATTAGCTGAAAAAACTGTATATTTTGTATTGAATATGAGGGCACCTTCTTAATATATGGCAGAAGAAGAGTATTGACTTAAATGTTTAATGGCTTTTAATTTCTTTCTCGGTGATCGTTCCGTATTAAGAGCTTTGCCCTTTGCTTGCTTGTTTTCATGAACCAAACCTAAGCGATCCTCGCAAAGCACACACTGCTTTGAAAGTCACCAGAAAAAACGGCTGAACCTTCGGAGGCAGACCCCTTCTCAGGAAGCATATAATCACTTCAACTTAACTACACTCTCTCTCTCTCTCTCTCTCACTCTTAGCTTCTTCATCTTCTTCTTTGTCTTTCAACTATCAATATATACTTCTCACCATTACCACCTCTTCTAGGGTTCTTGCAGTTCTTCAATACCTTTTAGCCCATCTACTTGAAACCAGTTTCCACGGTTTTATTTGTTCGTTGTTGGTTGATAATCTTGAGGAGACAACAACGGATCTCTCTCTCTTTTTCCATATTAAGAGGGTTGAAAGAAAATAGGTTGAGATATGATGGAAGAGATAAACAATGATGCTGAGAAACTTGATGAAGTTATGCTACCTGGGTTCAGGTTTCATCCAACTGATGAGGAGCTTGTAGGGTTTTACCTCAAGAGGAAGATCCAGCAACGCCCTTTGACTATTGAGCTCATCAAGCAGCTTGATATCTATAAATATGACCCTTGGGATCTTCCAAGTATGATCAATATCTCTTCTTGTTCATATATATATAGAACTTCTTCGACTAAAAGCTTGGCTCCTTGTACACATTCATGCACTTTTTTCACTTGTTATTAGTTAAAGATCCCTAAGGGTACGTAGTATATAACTAAATATAACAGTTTTGCTTTATTCTAATGTGTGCAGAGTTGGCCACCACAGGAGAGAAAGAGTGGTATTTCTACTGTCCCAGGGATAGAAAATACAGAAACAGTGCAAGGCCTAATAGGGTAACTGGAGCTGGGTTCTGGAAAGCTACAGGGACTGATAGGCCTATCTACTCCTCAGAAGGTTCCAAGTGCATTGGTCTGAAGAAATCTCTAGTGTTCTATAAGGGTAGAGCAGCCAAAGGAGTGAAAACTGATTGGATGATGCATGAGTTCAGGCTACCTTCTCTCACAGACTCACTATCCACAAAGTACGTAGACAAGACCATTCCTGCTAATGTAAGTAACAAAATCTATTTTCTTAGACTCTTTGTTAGGTGTTTCAACTTTTTTGAGTGTTTGTTAATATATCATCATTTACTGATGATTGCTTTAACTTGTTGTTGAACATGCAGGAATCATGGGCTATCTGCAGGATATTCAAGAAAACCAATTCTACAGCTCAAAGAGCTTTATCTCACTCTTGGGTCTCTTCCCTCCCTGAAACAAGAACCTCTGGTCACATCCTAACCAAAGATCAAGAGAGCACCCAGTTTTGTTCAGACATATCATTTACAAAGAAAACCACCTTAGCCAGCCAGTACTGTGCTAAAAACTACAATGATGCACCACCTTTAACCCCTAATAGTAGTAGAACACTTTGTCCCTTTGATGCTGCCTCATACAAATCCATCATCAACCCATTGCTTTACAAAGCCTTTGATCATTTTCCCATTTCAAATAATGGAGACCTAAGCACAAGCTTTCTATTCTCATCTCCTTTTGAAACGTCAGATGGTAATACTAGTGCTAAATCTGCAATGGACGTTTCTTCCATGTTGCTGAACATGTCATCCTCAGTGCTTGGAGACTTCAACAAGACTTCAGAGGATCATACCAATACAACTACAAGCTTTGGTGCGTTGCAAGAGCACTATAGTGGCTACCCTTTACCATTTCTACGTGAGATGCAAACCACATTTGGTGAGCCACAATATGATAATATTAATGCATTGGTAAAGGCTCCTAATGTGAATATGCCTCGTGTGGAGGACCAAGAGTTAGGCCTAGAGTTGGAAACAGTAAGATCCATTGGATTTCCATTCAGTGGCATGCCATTTGGTGATGCATGGAAGTCAAATCTGCTTTGGGATACATCCTCTTTTCCTTGTGATGTGTCATCTAGTTTTTCCACAACTAAGTGCAATACTTAGTGCATTATTTTAAACAAATTAGAAGCTTTTTTTTTTTTTTTTTCCTTCTAGTTGGTAGTAACTACTGAGTTTGACTTTTTAGCTTAGATTTCTGTTCAATTTACATTAGCACGCAGGAATTTTTTTATTAGTATTATATGTTTTGAAACTTTTTCAAACTTTGCAACTGTTTATGTGAACTCAAATGTCAATGGAATAGAGATTTGACAGATCTGGGAGTTCCAAAACCAGAATGAAAAAGAAACCAAATGAGACACTTATACACTATGACTTTAACACGCCATTTTAACTGAAGCATTGAGTGGAGTTTTCTCCGTCAATGTCCGAATATCTAATTGCTTATTATACTCTCCAAGATATTTGTAATAAAAATAATGAAAATAGTTACTAAAGTGTATGATTAGAATCTTTTAAAATTATCCTCATTGTATATACTAACTACCCGATCATATTAAAGAAAAATAATATTTTAACTGTAATAATCATGTAATAATATTTTTAAAGATATTATAATCATTAAAAAAATAAAATTTATTATTTATAAAGAAAAAAATAAAAGATAAAATGATGATTGTAAAATGGTGGGAAAATTTTATTGTATGTGAAAGTATCAAAATCCTACATTAAAACTACAGTACTCTTCTTTTCACTACAAGCAAAAAAGTTATTTAGATACTAATATTTAGCTATCAAATGAAATTGTTGCTAATTGTGACTAAAATAGTTATCAAATTAAATTTTGGTTGCTAAATAACTACAAAATAGAAGTAATGATTGAATTTAGTGACCAATTAAGTTAAATAATTTGTATCTAACATTAGATACCAAAGTTTTAGTGACCTTTGCCATTAGATTCTAAATTGATATCTAATTAAGTTAAAGACTAATTTAGAATCTAATGGTATAGGTCACTAAAACCTTGGTAGCTAATGTTACATACCAATTATTTGATTTAATTTGTCACTAAATTCAATCATTAATTATATTTTGTAGTTATTTAACAACCAAACTATAATATGGTGACTATTTGGGTCACAATTAGTAACTATTTTATTTGGTAGTTAAATATTGGTATCTAAACAATCTTTTTCTGGTAGTGTTTATGGTAGTCTCTTAATTTTTATTTCTTGGTAATAATTTTTGTAACTTCTTCATGTGGTCTTCACTTGCTTACTTTTGGGCTACTAATTCAGTGTTTACTTGTTTTTGCTAAAAGGAGTCGGTCTAATTATGAGTAAAAAAAAAAAAGGGCCTATATATATAAAAGTTAAAAATAAAAATGTATATTTTGATTTATATATTTCGAATATTTTGTTCACAGTGGAATAAAACAGGGGGAGTGTTTTATATGTTTAAAACGTGTTTAAAAATAGTTTTGTAGGATTTGGTTAAAAAATATAGAAATTTTGCGGTGTCGAACTCTTAAATTTAATTGTCTACCGTGAAAACATTGTAGTGCAACTTCAACCCCATGTGAGGATTCACCATTTTTTTAGTATTAAGAAAAAATAAAATCTTCAATTTAGGGGTATTATGTATAAGAAAAAAAAAAAAGTAAATAAAAAGTACAAGCGCATAAGACGTTTAAGAATAAATCATCTCAAAGCAGACCACTTTTTTATTCACCCCATAGTTTTCATGTGCACTCCTATTGACGTCAAAAGACTAAACTGGCCCTTTGTTGCCGCCACCTCTTGCTATAGTTGGCGCCCTGTTGCCATCGCACCACTCTTGTGTTTATACCTAAACCCATGGATGAATTTAAAAAAGTCTTTTAGATTATATAATTTAGAAATTATTTTTTAATAATTTTTTTAAATTGTACGATTATAAAGATATCGAATTTTCCATTTACAAAGTTTTTGTTTTATAAAAAATGATTTCTAAATTATTTAATCTGATGATAATTTTCAAATTTTCATTTATCTCACAGTTGAATACGCTCAACGCTTATTTAAACGTGTTCTTCTTGCACCTCCATGACTTCATCATACATCTCCATATCTTTTTAAAATAAATACTGAAAATATTTTTATTAGATTATACAATTTGATATATAATTTTATATATTGAATTGTGTTGGTTATATAATTCTATATATAGAATTGTTTACAATTTTTTTAACACTACGGATGGTATAATCTAATATAAAAATTTTGTATACTGAATTATACAATTAAAAATATATATTTTTATTTTGGATTATATAATCTGATATATATAAAAATAAAATTATATATCAGATTCTACAACTTGATATAAAAAAATTATATATCAAATTGTAGAATTCAGAATATAAAAATTTTAAGAGATAATTTTGTATTAAAGACATAATAGTGAATTTGATATGTTTATGGAGGTGCAGCCGTCCTCAATTTACCTATTAAGTGTTTATGTTAATGATTTGACCAACTAGTAGCTTTTATAATTTGTATCTAAATAGAATATTTATTTGTGAGGTTCGTACTTTGATATTCAATTTAAAATATTTATCATGATTTATATCAATTTATGATTTGCTCTTTTAAATTACATTAACAAAACTCCAAGTACATCTTAAAAATACTTAAATATTTTTAATTAAAATAACACTATTATAATAAAAATATTATATAACATAACTTTTAATAATAATAGGAATAATTTTATTTTATATATTTATAATCAATTTATACAAAAGTAAAGAAAAGTAATTTCTAGGAAATAAAAGAAGTGGGCATGCCCAGCACAGTGGCATAAGTGGTTTTCCTTATTCAATTCACAATCCTAGCTATGTTTGGATGCAATGGCTAATTCAACTAGCCATGCCAAAACTTGGTCATTTCGCAGCTACTGTGCTGCGGGAGTATGGACAACAATATTTTATTTAGATTAAGCATCATCATATCCGTACTCATTAATCATTATTAGTAATTTTTATATGAATTTTTAAAAATAAATAACTAAAATTAAGTAATTGATAAGAAAAAGGTTAACAGTTGAAAAAATATTTAAAATTCGATTTCATATGAAAAATACTTTAATATAAAACTTTTATTTTAGTTTAAATTTTAAAAATTATTTTCAGATAACCTTATTTAAAATTTTTAAAACTTAAAAATATACACAAAAAACCTCTGTATATTTTAAAGTTTTAATATATATATATATATATATATATATATATATATATATATATATATATAGGCATGTGCTCTGACAATGTGATTGAAACATACACTGCCTATATTAACGAAAATGCAACGATCTCCATTAGACAACCTTGAAAACAGATAACTAAAGTTTTTGTTGTCTTCATTATGTATGTTCTTTTCGTTCCTTTAAATTTGTCGATCAACCGATAATTGTATTTTTGCTACCTATCAAGAATTGTATGTGGTCTTGGACCGTAGAGATATAGATCTCTGAAGGTAAACTTTGGCTAGCATCATAAGTTTCTTCGGCTGATTATCCATTTCTAATGGGGGAGTTGCTCTTTTTGAAACTCAACCCAAAACATAAAATCTGAGGAGGCCTTCGAATGTCTAAACTGTTTTTAAAATATATAAACAATGAAAAAAACCACCAAGTCATTGCTTCGGATGATAATGGCAGAGACAATAACCAAAAATACAAACGGAAGAACTACTCTTTTATCCGCTATTCATTTAGTGCTTCTGCATCCACTTTTAACAGGTTTTGCTATGCACTAGCACACTTCACGGCATGAACTAAACAAATGCGTAAAGGAAGATTCCACAAACAAAAAAAGGCTATTCCTCCGTGATCACAAAACGGTACCAGTTTCCAATCACAAAAGCAGGCGATTTTCTAGCAAGTATTAGTCAATAGGCATTGTTAAGAACATCAACAAGCTTTAAAACCCGCCATAACTAATGCCCCAACTATGTTTTAGGCCAACTATTTTTTATGAAAAGCACATTATTGTCATTATTGGTATTCTGCTGAAGGAAGATACATGAATTGATGAAACTAAGGTTACCTATAAATTGAGACAAGAACAAGTATACACATTATTCAAGGAACGTGTTTGGGTTAAACAATCCAATATGGTGCTTAGAAAGTTAACTGAACTAATTTTAAAGAATGTATTTTTTTATCTTTTCAATAGAATAATTCGCAAGCAACCAACTGCAACACGAACCTTCACCCATTACCAACATCATGGAAATATTGTTGCTAGCAGAAATTAAACATTTTAATTGCTGAATACCACCAGAGAAGCAGTCAGAATTGAGATGTATAACAATTCGAGTAGAATATCAAAGTCCGATTGTAGAAACATGGTAAACAGAAACCGTGAAGATAAATTTTGAGACAAACAAAACTGTATCACAATGGCATTGTCGACAAAGTTAACAATTGCTCTAGAATGAGTCCAAGTCAAACCAAATAATGAAAACACGATTAACATAATAACTCTAATAAAATTTGTGATTTACTATAACCACTCAAACCTAACAGTCCTCCAAAAAGATGTGCTCATTTTGCTGTCCAAATTTAAGCCTTCAAGGCCTGCTTTTCCTTGGCCTTCTGGATCTTCAAGACCTTCTTCACAATCTTCTGCTCTTCAACTAAGAAAGCTCGGATAATCCTGTGGAATCAGAGACACGTATAAGCAAGGTAAAAACTAACTTAGACCAAACAATTAAATCACAAAAGGTCTTCTAAATATAACTAGCTGTTAACAGTTGAGTACGACAAACCTCTCCCTGACAGCACTTCCAGACAAAACTCCACCATATGCACGGTTTACAGTCCTGCGGTTTCTATGTAACCTCGACCTTTTGTACTCTGCAGGCCTCAAGTGTGGAATCTGCAATTATCAGGCAAACATCAGATTTAGAAAAGTTATTCTATTTAATCTAAACACAAGAAACATAATATACCTCTATAATACAAAAAAAAAACATCCGGTAATCTAATGAAACTTAGATATACTTAAATAGAACTATCACTAAAGAAAATTATACATCGTACAAACCCATCAGTATCATATATCCACTGAATGCCAACAAACAAGACTGAGACTAAACCACGCATCATTCCACATTTCACCAATTAAATTACAAAAAGAAAATATTAATACACAAACTATATACTCTTTACAAGGTACGTTTCAGCTTATCCCCACTTACCTATGCACGCCAATCTTACAAGATTTCAGACACCCTAAAACATTCATAACCTTGTTGACAAGCTTGGAAGGTAAAACATAGTGAACATAAAGCTTTAATATAAACAAATTTTAAAGAAAAAAACATAAACCACTCTGGGCAAACATTGAATGCCTATAACATTATAATACCCAAAAGGCTGAGCTATCGGATGCCAATTACACAAAAATAAAAATCCAAACTACTATCATTTAGAAGCTCCACCCTTCTCCCATACGCACTAATGCTCAATATTTCGTCTTTTAGTTCCCATTATACACACCAGCAGGCTTGAATCTAATAAGCCATCATTAACAATGTTCATATGGAGAGAGAGAAAAAAACGTGAAACAAAATAAGTCAATAACAGAACCTGAAAACTACACAACACCCAAAAATAATAGAAAGTTAAACAGAAAGCACACCCCCTGAATCCTCTTGCCGGTGACGGGGCACTTTGGTCCGCTAGCCCTCTTCTTGGTGGTCTGATAGACGAGTTTCCCACCTACATTATATCCACAACGCCGAACACAGAACCATTAGAATCGAATTGAAATAGAAAATAAAATGTTTGAATCAAAAGCATAATCAGAGAATGAAATGTTCCGAATGGGATGAATTACCAGGGGTCTTGACAACCCTGTGTTGGTTGGACTTGGTGGCATAACTGTGCCGCTTACGATAGGTGAGACGCTGCACCATCTTCTTCCTCCGGTCACGCTCTGCTCCTCCGTCTGTTTTGTTAGGGTTTTCGGAAGAAAGAAGATGATGCGCCGCAAGCAGCTATAAAAGGGGATAGAGGCTTTGTTTTGATGCCCTATATCTAACGGTTCTAAAAACCCGTTCATTCTTCACCGTTAGATGAGTGATACTCTTCTATGGAAAAAATTTAATCTATTATAATTATATAATATTGTAATACTAATACAATAAAAAATAATAATACATTTAACATAAAAATACTAAAAAAATGTATTTTGTAACTACTCAAAAATATTTTTATTTGTGAATGTGATAATAGTAAATAGTTAACACGCAAACCTTTACAATTTTTTTTATTAAAATGTAATACTTGTGGGTTATAATAATTTATGTAGATGTATAAAATCTATTAAAATAAATTAATTGTTTATAATTTATTATATTTTTTAAAAATATTCATATTTTTATTAAAATTAAGCAAGTTAACTTTTACGATTTTATATTTAAAGTAAATAAAATATATTAAATATTATATTTTATTCAAGCGATTTATTATTTTCTTATAAATTATGCATTATACATTTAGTAATGTTTAAAAATGCATAAATCGAAAATTTGATTTTATTATATAATATTTAAAATATGAAATCTAGTTTAGTAGATGATTTTTTAAAAAATAGATAATCTATAACATTCATTATAAGAAACATAAATTTTGTCCGCTGTTTATATATTATTTGTAAATTATTAGTGAATATTTTTTTATTTATTACAATATTATTTATAATAATGAAAAAAATTAAAAATATGTCACAATATTCATATTAAAAAATTAGAATTACTAAAAAGAATATATAATAAAATTATTTTTTTATAATAAATATAATTAATATAAAATTTGTTAAATATTTAGAGATAACGGTTGTTTATTACTAATAACAAATTATTAATTAAGGTGTTAAAATTTTTCAACAATAAAATGTATTATCTATATTAGGAAAAATTATTAAATTTATATTATTTTAATTTTAAATTTATGATTATTTTTTCACAAGTTAGCATTCTTTTTTATTGTATGATAATTTAATTAACAGTGATAAATATAAATTTATCACTATTAATATATTATTTGTTAGTCGCAAACAATTTATTTAAAAATAACAAAATATATATATTACAAATAATTACTCATTAATATAAAATATTATATAATAAAATTATTTTCTTACAAGAATATAACTAATATTTTTTTTCAATGTTTATAAAATAATAATAATTATATACTATTAAATTTTTTTATTATATTATTATTAGATATTATTAAAAAATATTTAGTTTATTTTATTTTGTATTTAAACTTATGATACACAATTTTATTTTCACGGTTCCACTTTAAAATTATTGTCAACACTTAATTTTGTCCGGATGAATAAAATTTATTTCAAAAAAAAATGAAAAAATATTCTTAATTATTTTTAAAGAAAATTCAAAAAAAAAGTTATTAAATTAGATTTTTTTAAAAATATGTGTTTTTATCAATTAGAAAAAAAAATCACTCAAAATTCATCTTTAAATCTATTTATTTGCTTAGATTTATTTTTCTCTTATTTTCAAAAAAAAAAAAATATATATATATAATTTGCCTGCCATCATTTTTGTCTTATTTTTAAAAGAAAAAAAAGAGACACAATTTGGGTTTTTTTATCTTGTTAGAAAAAATGTAAACATAAGTTTTACTTTGGCTGGAGAATGAAATTTGAGTTTATTGCTTCCCGCACTCTTCTTTTTCGTAAGCACCTATTGGGCCTCCAAGTTAGTGTTTTAACACTACTCCTCACAGCCCACTATGCTGGGGTATCATCAAATGCGACAAAAATGCATTTCGCAGTATGAAAGTCCCTGCTCCACCATCTTCCACCCGACAAAAACGGTTTTGTCTCCCTGTAAAAAGCTACTTTGGTCTCCTCTGCAGCACAAAAAATTTTCGGAGCAAATATTCCTTTTTGTCGTTATGCGCCTTTCTCACTCTGGGCACGCTAACGGACACTTGGCTCTGGAGGGATTAACACAGGACAGATAACATTGGCTGAGCGGAGGAAACTCTACAACTTCACTTTGGAGACACACAGCTACTTTATCTGCACAACCATTGTCATCCCAGACTCTTCCTCTCGGGTTCGGGAATTCCACACAAGAAACAATCACAAGGAGCAGACCAGAGGTGCAAGTTACAGGAGTTAAAGGCAAGGTATCAAGTTTTCTTTTTTTTTCTTTTCTTTTGCGTGATTACGTTGCGAAATACCTTTTCTGCATTTCATCATTTCATTAGACATGTACATCATAGATTGTTACACCATGTTTACCCTCCACCTAGCCAGCTTCCAACTCTCTTTGTTGCTGAATCATGTGCCCAACCACCTCCGTCTCCTCCACTGAGATTATGACAGCACTGCCTCGTCCATTCGACCCTTCTTCTTCAACCTCTACCTTCCTAACTTTAAAAGAATCCATGCGTCACCCTCCCCTGCACCTCTAAACCCAATGCCATGCTCCATAGCCTTCCAACAACCACCGTCTTCGCTGTCATCTCCACCCTAACCTCCAACAACCCACGCGAGACGCTCCAACCACTATCATGAGTCCCCACCTTCCTTTCTCACGCAGGCCTCCACCATTCTCAACTCACTCGCTCACTCAACAATGGCAGCAACGAGGTTAACAGTGCCATGCAATGACGTCAGCCTGATTTCCCCATCATATAGCCCCTACATCCCCTGCTTACAACCCCACGTCACCTGGGTACAGCCCTACCATCACCTCCATACACTCCCAATCTCTTCCTCCCTGCCTTCATGTCTCGCCAGCGTCATCACCAAAAGCACCACCCCTGCAAGCTAACCTCCAGCCCACACCTCTCAAACCAGCAC
>Ga0209489_104528_pt1 | contig 25466 bp, 14 predicted proteins | sample SiratrowhiteBW_FD_187527 | JGI IMG/M metagenome (GOLD analysis project Ga0209489, IMG submission 187527) | Root nodule microbial communities of legume samples collected from California, USA - Siratro white BW (SPAdes) (version 2) | ecosystem: Host-associated > Plants > Roots > Nodule | place...
TTTTTTTTTATATTTTAAATATATATATATATATATATATATATATATATATATAAAGCGAATTGATTTATTTTTGAATAGCCATAAATAAATTAAATAAAAAGAAGCATTTCAGGAATACTTCAACCCTTTTACAAGCTAAAAGAACCAAGAAACCAAAAACTCAGGTCCGGAAAGGAGAATGATGCCAAAATAAAAGAATAAGAAACATTTAAGAAAAAAAAAAACACCTATTGCTACGCTTAAGAACCCTATCGAGTAGGTGGAGGAAAAATGGCCAGAAACAATAGACCCTCCCCCCACTGGCAGCGCACTATACATTTAACCCGCATTGATACCACCACACACTTAAATTCCTCTACAGCGATCTGTAAAAGACTTTAGTTTGCACACCTTCCTAAAGCAACCTGCAAAACAATCAAACACCAATACTGCAAAACTGATTGTAGTAAGTGAGCTCTCCGCTAATAACACCTCCCAACAAACACCTCTAACATAAACTAAAGTGTCTAAACTAAAGAGTCGAGACACTTTAGTGGTGAGAAATGCTAGTCTGAATATGAAAATGGGATTGTCGAAAACTTATGCTTAAGCAATAACCAACCCTTTAGCTGAGCAAGAGTAAATATTTCTACAAAATCCATTATCCCTCTACTGAATACCATCTTATTCCTGTGATTTCAAATCTTCGACACAATAGCTACCCACATCTCTTTCCAAGCTTTATTAACGCAATGACGTTTTCTCACAAGATAAAAGCTCTGAAAGTGGACAATAATAGACTCATGTCTAGCGGTGACATTTCCAACCCACCTCTCACACTGATCCCATTTTTTTGGGCCACCTTACATGTGACAAACAAGTGTTGTTCAGATTCTCCACATTCTTGACAAAAAGGGCACAACAAGTTTGTTAGCTGTAAACCTCTTTTATCTAGATTAGACTTGGTTGGTAATCTATCCAGTAGTAACCTTTATGCACATACCATTACAGAAGGGGTTATCGGTAGATTCCATAGCAGCTTGAAGACTTTAGAAGGTTGCTCTTGATCCTCCTTCTTCAGTATTTTGTACCAGAATTAACTATATACTCTTTTTGGTCGTCTCCTATCCACACTATCCTGTCTTGGCCCTCTTATTGAGGATAACAAAAACACCATGCTAACAGAGAACGTTGACATTCATGGATTTTGTGAATGGTAGCACTGCTACAACTGTAATCAAGCAGGTATAATTAGACGTTCACCTTATCATTAAAACACTTGTCAATGTAGCTGATGCCATCATGGAAAAGCCTTTTGAGGAGGCTCTCTCAGTACCAAAAATAATGTTAACATAAAAATCACGTTCCAAAGAAACTCATTACACAGGCTCTCAATGAGTAGATAACTTTCTGCTCTTTCATTTCACTTGCAGGAAATTTAGCACCCCAGCTGAACACATTAAAGTGTTGGTTAACTCAATTTTTAAAATTCTTAAAATGCAACTTATACATCTATTAGACAATTTTACTTACTCTCAATAGGCTTTAAGATGAAATTTGAGAACAGAACAGAAAAGTGAATATCAGACAAAGCACAACAAAGCCTTTTTAGATCTAAATTCAGCGCTTGAAATTAATTGCTATAATCAATAAACCAAAAAGCAAAATAGAATTTGACTAAACTGAAAAGCAGTCCCTAAGAACATAAAACCAATACAAGCCATAATGTAGTTAAATAAATTTCTCTATATTAGAACTTAACTTATGATTTATTATGTCTACACAAGAGTCCTGCATTCAATATTATGTCTAAAAGCGAATGTGCTCTGTGCACGCTGCATACACGTGCTGTAAACTACTCGAGGGGATCACAAGAGCTTGCAGATGAACATTGGAATGCAACTTCTCCATCCTCCAAAGTTATATAATTTGCTATATTTTTCACATCTTTAGCCAATCAAAGCTACGTATATGGTATCATTATCAATAGTTGGACTAGGCTGTATTACAAACAATTTCTAGGCTGTATTACAAACAATTTCACTCTGTTTCATAATTGTTTTCATAGACACTAAAAAAATGAACAAAATAAATATACTGAATGCCTTTAATTAACGAAAATCAACTTATACACTTTAGTTCTTAGAAATATTTAGTTAAGAACGACACTAAAATATCCCAAACTGGTAGTCAATTTCACGGTCTTCAATTTCAACCATTAAATTTTTAATTAATATATCCATGGTGAATTAAGATGGTAGGTACATTCCCTGAGATCCCGCGTTCAAAAAGCATCCAAACAGGAACCTTATCTTCTAAAAAACGACACCCACCAGCACTGAGCTTTTCAGGTAGGCATCTTCAATCTCCACCATCAAATTTTTATACTAATATATTATATATCTAACGGTTAATTTTGAGGGTAGGTATTTCACAGTGCTACGCAAATTAAAGTGAAAGGAGTTGACTGAAATTCCTTTACTTTCTGATCACATCTGTCAAGAACCAACCCTGTTAACTGCAACCAATTCCTTTTCTTTCTGATAAATAATCAGTTGTTTGTTGTTGAGATCATGGCTTTAGCCGTGGTAGGAGGTGCACTTCTCTCTGCTTTCCTTGATGTTGTTTTTGAAAGGCTAGCTTCCCCTGAGCTTCTCAACCTGATCCGTGGAAAGAAGCCTGACAAGTTGCTTCAAAAGGTGGAGAACCAGCTCATAGTTGTTAGAGTTGTGCTTGCTGATGCTGAGAATCGACAAATCACTGACTCCAATGTCAAGAAGTGGCTCGATGTTCTCAGAGATGTTGTGTACGAGGTTGACGACTTACTTGATGAAGTTTCTACTAAAGCTGCTACTCAAAAAGAGGTAAGCAATTCCTTTTCTCACCTTTTTAACAGGAAGAAGATTGTGAGTATTAGTAGGTTGGAAGGCATAGTTGAAAGATTAGATGACATTTTAAAACAAAAAGAGAGTCTTGATTTGAAAGAGATTGCAGTGGAGAAGAATCAGCCATGGAAAGCTCAGCCAACATCTCTGGAAGATGGATATGGTATGTACGGTAGGGATAAAGACAAGGAGGCCATAATGAAGATGGTGTTAGAGGATAGCACTGATGCTGAACATGTGTCTGTGATTCCTATTGTAGGCATGGGTGGAGTTGGAAAAACCACTTTGGCCAGATCTGTGTACAACGATGACAATTTGAAGGAGATATTTAATTTGAAGGCATGGGTTTGTGTTTCTGATATATTTGATATTGTCAAGGTCACAAAAACTATGCTTGAGGAAGTCACAAAGATGTCTTGTAATTTGAATGATCTAAATTCACTTCAACTAGAGTTGATGGACAAGATCAGAAATAAAAAATTCTTAGTTATCCTGGATGATGTTTGGATCGAGGACTGTGACAATTGGAGTAAAACCATTTCTAAGTGGGATTAGGGGAAGTAAAATTCTCGTTACAACCCGGAATGAAAGTGTAGCGGCTGTAGTCCCTTTTCATAGTGTTAAAGTATATCATCTAAACAATTTGTCAAATGAAGATTGTTGGTTGGTATTTGCAAACCATGCATTTCCTCCCTCAGAGGTCAGTGAGAATAGAGAAACTCTAGAAAAGATTGGAAAGGAGATTGTGAAAAAGTGTAATGGGTTGCCTTTGGCTGCACAGTCACTTGGAGGAATGTTAAAGAGAAAGCACGCTACAAGGGATTGGAATAATGTACTTGAAAGTGACATTTGGGAACTTTCCGAAAGTCAGTGTAAAATTATTCCAGCACTCAGAATTAGTTATAATTATCTCCCTCCACACTTAAAACGGTGTTTTGTATATTGCTCACTTTATCCCAAGGATTATGAATTTCAAAAAGATGAATTGATACTGTTATGCATAGCTGAAGATATTGTAAAAGCATCAAAGAAGGGAAAGACTTTGGAAGAAGTTGGTGAGGAGTATTTTGACGATTTGGTTTCGAGATCATTTTTTCAAAGCCATCGGACATGGAGAGATTATTTTGTAATGCATGACCTCATGCATGATCTAGCCACTTTCCTTGGCGGGGAATTCTATTTGAGAGCAGATGAACTTGGAAAGGAAACCAAAATTGATAGAAAGCCTCGTCATTTGTCTTTTACAGGATTAAGTGATCCAGTCTCCGATATTGAAGGTCTTGAGAGGGTAAAGTTTTCGAGAACTTTCTTGCCGATCGACTTTGAAGATCCTCCATTCAACAATGAAAAGGCACCACATATTATAGTATCGATGCTTAAGTACTTGAGAGTTTTATCATTTTATGGTTTCCAAAGTCAATTTGCTCTGCCTGATTCACTAGGTGAATTGAGCCATTTGCGTTATTCAAATCTCTCTTATACAATGATAGCAACCCTGCCCGAGTCATTGTGTAATCTATACAATCTACATACTTTGATGTTGTTTGGCTGTTTCAATCTGACTAAGTTGCCTAATGCCATGCAAAATCTTGCAAACTTGCGTCATCTTGAAATTTTTGAGACTGGCATAACAGAGATGCCTAAAAGAATGGGAAAACTAAATCAATTACAGAGGTTGGATGTCTATATTGTTGGCAAGCATAGAGAGAATAGCATCAAAGAAGTAGGTGGACTTCCAAATCTCCATAATCAGTTTTCCATTCAGAAATTAGAGAATGTTACAAAAGGTGAAGAAGCATTAGAGGCCAAGCTAATTGAGAAGAATCACATCAACCATTTATCCTTGGAATGGTCTGTACGTAACGACAATAGCATCGACATCCAAATTGAATTAGATGTACTCAGCAACTTACAACCTCACCAAGACTTGAGAAGGCTTTCAATAATGGGTTATAAAGGAACAACATTTCCAGAATGGGTGGGGAATTTTTCCTACCAAAATATGACATATCTGAATTTAAAAGACTGTGACAACTGTTGCATGCTTCCTTCACTCGGGCAACTACCATCTCTCAAGATGCTCCGTATTTCAGGCATGAATTCTGTGAAGACTATTGATGCAGGCTTTTATAAGAAGCAAGATTGTTCATCTGTGACGCCCTTTCCCTCTCTTGAATCTCTATACATTGATGATATGCCTGTTTGGGAGGTGTGGAGTTCCTTCAATTCAGAAGTTTTTCCTGTGCTTAAGGAACTTTATATAGAAAACTGCCCCAAACTAAAGGGAGATCTGCCAAATTACCTTCCTGCTCTGCAAACACTCAAGATTAAAAATTGCGAGCTTCTTGTCTCTTCTGTCCCAAAGGCTCCCACCCTTCGAACATTAAAGATACGCAAAAGCAACAAAGTAACGTTTAATGTGTTTCCTCTTTTGGTGGAACGTATAGTGATAGAAGGAGGCCCAATGGTGGAGTCCATGATGGAGGCCATCACTGACATCCAACCTACTTGCCTCCATGATTTATCGTTAACGGATTGTTCGTCAGCCGTATCTTTTCCAGGTGATCGTCTTCCTGCATCGTTGAAATCTCTTGATATCAGTGCTTTAAAAAAACTGAAATTCCCGATGCAACACAAAAACGAAATGCTGGAATCACTATTAATAGATAATAGTTGTGATTCTCTGGCGTCTCTCCCACTGGTTACCTTTCCAAACCTCGTCAGTCTTCGTATCAGAAACTGTGAAAATATGGAATCTCTTTTGGTCTCAGGGTCGGAGTCGTTTAAGAGTCTGAATTCATTTTGGATTACGCACTGCCCCAACTTTGTATCATTTCCGGGAGAAGGATTGTCTGCGCCCAATTTGACTAGTTTAAGAGTTTATGATTGTGAGAAGTTGAAGTGGTTGCCCGATCAGATGGGAACTCTTCTCCCAAAGATGGAATATCTTTGCATATCAAACTGCCAACAAATTGAGTCATTCCCAGGAGGGAGTATGCCACCTAACTTGAGAACAGTTGAGATCAGGAATTGTGAGAAACTGTGGAGCGGTAAAGCATGGGTATGCATGGACATGGTTACCTCTCTCACCGTTTGGGGTCCATGTGATAGCATCAACTCCTTCCCAAAGGAGGGATTGCTACCTCCCTCCCTTACGTCTCTGTATCTACGTGATTTCTCAAGTCTAGAGACGTTGAACTGCAAGGGCCTTCTCCATCTCACGTCGCTACAAGAATTGAACATTCGAAATTGTGAAAAGCTGGAGAATATCGGGGGAGAAAGGCTGCCGGTCTCTCTAATAAAATTAAGCATAAAGGGATGTCCCTTGCTGGAAAAACGATGCCACAAAAAGGAGCGTGACATTTGGCCTAAAATCTGCCATGTGCGTGGGATAAAGATTGACCGTAGATGGATTTAACGGGCAAGGATGATGAATAGGTAATTCTCCTTCTTTGACTTACCTCGTCAACATCTAATCTAACCATGAAAAATTATTTTATCAATGTTATTTTTCATTTCATGTCTTGTTCTTCTACATTTAACGAGTCTTAAATTACTTAATAGATCAGATTGATACTTGACTGGAATTGCTAGCTAACTCCTTTTATATATTTTATTTACAGTGAGTATTCATCTCATCTTCATTCGAACGCATTTCCATACTCTTTAGCTGCTAGCCATTTCAAATTCTCTGCTGGACAATGAAGTTTTGTTTTTGTGAACAATTGTAGGTGAAGATTGGCAGAGTGGCTGAGATAAAGGGAGAGGGAGCAATGGAAAATGGAAGAGAATAAGACTGATCCATGGTAATGTTATAGCAACATGAGCATGCAGTGATGGCGGGGATAGGTAACAACTACCGGGGATCATCCCAGCGTTACAGTTCCTATTGGGCATATCACCCAGGTATGCTGAACCATAACTGAAAAATTATGTCATGCTTCTAACTATTGCTCTGAAATCTGCTACTACATATTTGAAGTTTTACCTTTTTCTTCATGAATAGTGTTACATGAAACTATATACTTACTATGCGGTAAACTTCTTTTCGAAATGGATTTAGATATTAGTTTAAGTTGAGGTTTGGATTTCTTCATAATCTCATATATTTTTTAAAATGTGAATTTTAGATTTAATTCAATTTTACAAAATTAATTTATAAGGTGAAATTTGTAACCAGTTATATATTATAAATAGTTACTTATGATCTCCAATACTCTGTTTAATGTATATAATGAGTGTTCCATTTTTGACCGAGTCTTGTTACTAGCTAGTGTTCAAAAGGAGATTGAACTAGAAGGAGAATCACCATTTTTACAAAGCTTGTGGGTCAATATCAGAATGGAGGAGGTGGCTTTATAAGATTTTCGTCAAATTCACTGAGAAACAAACATCAACCTTCAAGAAGAAAAGGACGGAACCCTAGCAATTGAGGTTTATTTGAAGGGACTGAGTATTTTTGATGAATACAACGTCCTTGGGTCCACAACAAGATGCATGTTTGGTTTTCCGTTTGCAAGACACCGAAAGGAAGTTCATGCTTTTAGAAACTGATAAGAAATTTATTTTTTCACGACTTTTGTTATTGTACTGTAAGGCACGTAGTTGTGTCCATTTTTTTTTTTCATTTTCCTTATGATAATGTGGAGAATGATATATTTATCATTCTCTGTAATTTTCTCATGCCATCTAAACCTGGGGAAGAACTCCTTTTCAGTGCTTTTTGTACAAATAAAAAATATTTCGTTAGTTAGAAATTCAAGCACAAGTTTAACTTTAATATTTAATGTAAAAAAAGCTTAAGTAATATATAAACAAGAACATCTACAAGTTTACTATTTTAAGATTTTATCATGGATGTACCATGGTTTCTGGTAAGAAGAGCCAACCTAACATGGACATCCCAACACAAGCACCCTCTCAGCCTATTCTTTTAAACTTTACTCTCTCTTTACCCCCAGTGTCTCTAGAACTCTATTCTCAAAAATAGAAAATCTCATTGAGTATTCTTATGTTCCAGAAGATGCTCAAATCTCAGAAACTCATAGTCCTTTGTTAAGTCCCTACAATATATTCAGAAGACAAAGATCTGTACTCAGATCTATCACTAGACTTATCTCATCAAAAAGACCCCATATCAAGGAGTATGTCCAATCTTCCAGAATGGACCAATGTTCTTTGGCCGCCACCACTGAAGAACAATATGTCAACATCGAGATCCCCAAGGATCTGATCAGGCACTGGATAAATGAAGGATACACACACCTCCATTATGGAGCCATCAGGCTCGTTCTCTCTCTTCATGAAAGAAGAGGACTCTCTGTTTCAACTAGAGTCTCATTACTAGACTCAAGCTATCTGCACTACGAACATGCTGTCATTGGCACTGTCCTAACCACTCTTCATGTTGGAAGCATCGTCCTGACTATCTTCCCCAACTTCAATGTCAGTCTGAGAGATCCCACTATCTCTCAAAGGTTGAAGGTCCAGATCCAGATCACTGGAGCTGAACAAGTCTCTGAAGCACTTTCTGCTACACTCCATCATCAGATCATCTATAGGCTTCAAGATCATGCAACTGATCTTGCTTTACCCTCTTGCAAAGACGGTGCTCTCTTCGTTTTAGCCAACAACCAAGAAGATACACCTTCAATAGTCCAGATCCCATGAAATATTTCTCAGCAAGAACTACAAAAGCTGGTACCTATGCAGTGGGTTACCAACTATGAGAAATTACACATGAATCAGAAGCCTATGAAACTGACGGAAGCCACTTTTAGAAGGTCAACAGATGGTACTGTGAGGACCATCTTTAAAGCTCCTGAAGACACTCCAAGTTCCAGTTCCTCTATTTTTCAGTCACTAATGATCTCCCCTGTCACCAAAGAAAGAAAGATACCACTAGCAGGAGTTTTCCCTTATGGAAGACCCCTTTTCACTAACAAGGTGAACGGGCACTTCATCTGGGATGTTAACCCAGAACTGTGCGATTCTGACTGTGACTGCTGGAAACACACTGGAGATTCTAGTGATGATGAGGATGAAGATGAGGAAGAAAGTGACCTTGAAAACTCTTGTAAACCTCCTCCCTCACAGCATAAGAGATTTGGTCCTGATAATGGTCCCTGGATCGGGATCAGGAATCATCAAGAACCAGATCCAGATTGGAAATTTTTGAGGTGCCTGGAGATCTTACAACAAGAAGAATCCAAAACCTTTGAAAGATTCAATATCTTCAGACCTTCTCCTGTCTCTCACGCCTCGCCAATTCCATGCATGATGTTCAATACTGCTTCCAGTGAAGATTTTCCACCTCTCAAGAGAAAGACTGATCCAGTTAGCAGAATCTTCTCAAAACCTCATGTTGTAAGCCAAGAGGTTGGTTCTGACGGCAAAATGAAACCTCTAAGCCAAGCTGAAGAGGTTCTAAACTGGCAAACTGAAAATGCCAGAGCCCAGAACTCCATTCTACAAAGACTAGACCAAAAGATGGAGACGATCTCGATGCAGTTAGAAAAATCCGATGAGAAGCTTCAATTTCTGTCCTCCAAAATGAGGAAATATTATAAACAGCTTTCTTCGGAAATTTCCAAACTAAAGGAAGAATGGAAAAGTATGACTTTTGGGGAAGCATCACACGCAAAAGAAAGAGAAATAAGGAGGCTTAAAGCCCAGATAAAAGAATTGGATGACTATATCTCTGCCAAAGAAAGACAGCAGGCTGACTCTTTTCCTTCTCTGTTTAATGCCCCAGCCGTATACTTCTTTCCAAATTCCTTCTTCTTATTTCCAGCAAAAGCCTACTTGGTCATTACCTACTGCCTCTCCTCATATAGAGCAAGGCAAAACCCTGAATCTTCAAAACCCAAAAAAGAAAAAAACCAAACTTTCCATTTGTCTTTCGAAGAATCTGCCAAAGAAACCCAATCTTCTCCACTAAAAAGACCTATTGTCCAAGAACAATTCTAGGACTCCCAGGACCCTTATTCACAATTTGCCATTGAACTAGTCATTACCTCTTCCAGCCCAACTGAAGAAATCAGAGACACTTCTTCTGATAATCCTGAATCCTCAGAAGAACCAGGATTTGTAGACGTTACTCAAATCCTTATGACATCTAGAACCAGATCAGAAGTGCGCCATGAGCCTATTTATGACTCTCCTGATGACGAGATCGATTCAGCTTCATCCAAAGCAAAAAATCTCAAGGTTAATGGAGGACCCTGGTTCACTCTTGATGACATACCGCCCAACAAATGGAGGGCTCGCCTTATAGAGTTTGGAGCATGGCTGGACACAAAGATGATGAAGGAACCAGACACCTACAAAGTGATTGAAGAATTCTGTTGCAGAATGACAGGAACACTGAAAGAATGGTACCATAACTTAGGGACCGTTCGACAAAATCAATTTCATGAGTTGGGAAGAACATCTGCAGTATTGGGAGCTCTTCATGAAGAATTTATCGGTGATGGTTCTATCATCGATAAAAAACTCACAAGAATTCTTCGACATGAAGTGTTGCTCTGTAAAGATTGCTGACCTAGAAAAACATTATCAAAGAATGAGCAAAAGATTTTACCATCTCAATGGTCTCAATGATCCCAGCCTTAAAAATACTTATGTCGCATCTCTACCAGTTGAGATACAGCCTGAACTAAACCGAATGACTATCGCTATACAAAAGGATTTTACTTCCTCAACTATTGGACAAATCCACCAGATGACCCTAGAAGCGGTAGACAAGCTCTGCAGGCAACATAAGTTTTTCGCAGATATCATGAATCAGAAAAGCAAGTTTGATAAGGCTTGCAAAAAATCATATCTGGAGATCAAATGCAAAAAATCCTGCTCGGGGAACTGCTCCAGGAATTGCAGCAAGAAAAAGAAAGGAAAAGAAAATCTTGAAGAAAGGAAGAAACGAAAGTCCTTCAAATTCTTCAAGAAAAAGAAATTCAGAGGAAGACGCAACGACCAGAGATGTTTCATCTATAATAAGAAGGGACATTTCTCAAAGAATTGTCCTCAACAGAAGGATAAAGCTATAAGACTCATCTCTACGCTAAACCTCAGTGACTCAGAAGAAGTAGAGTCTATATACTCAGAACAGAGCTATGCAGATGAAGAAACTGCATTTGCCTTAGTTGTATCTTCTGAAGAATCCTTTGATTCAGAAACTGGAAAGTTCCCTGTATTCTCTACCCAAGAAATGCTTCCTGTCAACTTATCAACACCACAACCCTGTGTAGATATCCAACTTCTTCCCTCAAAATATGATAAGGCTATCAAAGTTATCGCCTATTTGGACACTGGAGCCCATAAATCAATGATGGATCCAGACATTCTACCAAAGGAATTCTGGAAAAAGGAGGTCTCTTATTTTGTTGCTGCGGATGGAAAGATCTTTAAAACAGAATTGATAACCAAACATCCCATTGGTATCAAGTTCTTTCCTAACTGCCTGATATGGACAAAAGTAATTGGTAGCAAATTGCCCAACAAGGACATCTTAATAGGAATGGATATTTATTCTGCAGCTCACAAACTTCAAATCCATTCCTCTGGGGTAAAATTCAAAAAAGAATTTAAAGCCTTTACTGATGTGCCAAGGCTCTTTGTACTTACAGAAGCCCCACCAGACTTCCAAGAGATCAGAGATAAGCTAGCCTTATTATGTGCAGACAACCATGAAGAGTTTTCTCATCCTAAGCCTCTATGGAAGAATCCAGAATTTTTTGTGCAACTTCCCTTCAAGCTTAATGAAGATGTCAATCCTACAAAGGCTACTCATCCTGGTATGTCTCCAACTGACCTTCTGTTGGCTAGAAAACAATGCAACGAACTATTAAGGCAAGGATTGATAGAACCAACTAAATCCAACTGGGCTTGTCAGGCTTTCTATGTAGAAAAGAGATTGGAGAAGCTTCGGGGGAAAAAGAGACTAGTCATTGACTATAAACCCCTAAACCAGTTTCTTAGGGATGATAAATTTTCTATCCCAAAGTCATCATCCTTACCCATTTTACTGAAAGAAGCCCTTATCTTCTCTAAATTTGACCTAAAGTCTGGTTTTTGGCAATTAGGAATTGACCCAGTAGACAGATACAAAACAGCCTTCTGTATTCCTTATGCACAATACCAATGGACGGTGATGCCCTTTGGACTAAAAGTTGCTCCATCTCTATTCCAAAAAACCATGACAAAGATATTTGAGCCCATTCTAGATAGAGCCATAATTTATATTGATGACATCCTTTTGTTCTCTCAAGATATGGACTCACACCAAAGGTTGCTAAAACAATTCTTTCAAATAACAGACCGACATGGTATCATGCTTTCAGAGAAAAAGATTCATTTGGCCCAAAAAGAAATTGATTTTCTGGGAATGCATTTGCCTCAACCACATATAGCGGAAGAACTTATAAACTTTCCAGATGAAAATCTGACTGTGAAACAGATCCAACAATTTTTGGGCATCCTAAATTATATCCGAGATTTCATTCCACATGCCGCAAAATACACAAGCCTTTTATCCAAATTGCTCAAGAAAAACCCTCCACCTTGGGGCCCTGAGCAGACCAAAGCAATCCAAGAACTAAAGAAGATTGCTCAGACTTTTCCAGCCTTGAAAATCCCTTGAAATGGCAAAAGAGTACTTTAGACTGATGCCAGTGACCACTATTGGGGAGCAGTGCTCATTGAAGAAGAAGGAAACAAGAAGTACTATTGCGGGCATGCTAGTGGACAGTTTAAAGAATCTGAGAAGCATTATCACACCACTTTCAAGGAGGCCCTGGCTATAAAAAATGGCATAAAAAAGTTTGATTTTCATTTAAGAGGTTATCATTTTGAAGTCCAGATGGATAACTCTTCCTTTCCAAAAATCCTATAATTCAAAAACAAAATGCCTCCTGACCCTCAGATCCTCAGATTAAAGGATTGGTTTTCTAGGTATGATTTCTCTGTTAAACACATCAAAGAAAACCATAATCTCATCCCTGATTTCCTCTCCAGACCAGCAAGATCCATCCAGTACATCTCAACCTCAAATGTCTTCCCTCTCATATTCATGGTAAAACCTTTATCGTCAAAAGTCAGAACTGAAAAGTTTTATCCACCTGGGTTGAATCCAACCACTCTTGCTGACATTCTCAATTATGCTAAGTCCAGGTATTTCTATTTCCTTCATAAAACTATGAGATACAAGACCACTCCTACCAATATCTTTAATCCAGAAATTCCACTTGGAGGAATATTTGAATTATTCTGTGGAGTAGGATGGGATCTCTGTGAACCAACCCTTTGGCTTATCTGGTGCGGCACTGTACAATATTCCATACCCATAGCATTCCAGCTGGATTCTTAAAGTATGGAATATTGTACAGTGTCGCACCAGATAAGACTCTTTAATTTGTATATGTTCTATTTTATAAAACTTTTCAAATTGTATCTAGCTTTTCTTTTCTTTTTCTTACTAAAATATCTTCAATTATAAATTAAAAAGACTATTATAAATTAATAAGATAATTCCTTTTTCTCGTACGAAGATTGGGAAAGGTATTAAACATACTTTAACTAATTAATTAAGTGAAAAGATTGAGATGATGGGTTCAAATAATTTTATGGATAGTTTTTTCTTAATCCTAATTAAGTTTTAAGTAACTTATGAATTGAATATTTTTTAATTGAGTTCTTGTTAAAAAAGTTATATAAGTGAATGTTTAAAATACTTTTTTTAAGGTCCATCATTCAATTTTATCGTTAATAAGATGAAATGATCTCTATCTTTCAACTCATCAATCAAAAGAGAAAAAAAGCAGGTAGGTGGAAAGAATTATCTTTCCGAGGAACTTGCGAGACATTAAGGTTAAGTTTATTATAGAAGATTGAGTAAAGATCCATCTTAAAAAGATTTTACAATGCTCAAGTCAAAGTTTTACGAAAATATTAGTATACATGTGTATTGAGCGAAAAAATTAAGTGGGTACTCTTGTGATGTTATCATGTATTTATAGATTTATAAGTCTCTAGAATAAATGTTTAATAACTAATAAATATACATAATTACATAAGTACATCTAAATAATACTTATATATATATATATATATATATATATATATATATATATATATATGATATTGGACATAAATTCATAAAAATATTTAATTTTTTTGTATAATTTATTTTATTTCACAAATTATTCAAATTATGGAATTATTTATCGGTTTTAATTTTATTATAATTATAAATATTATTGTGCATTGTATAAGTTTCTTGGGAGAGAACGGTATATCTATTAATTGTTATTACATGAGTAACTGATGTAGTTGCCCTGAATGCAAAAAGTGTTAACACCTTATAACACATTTATCACGGTTACAATTTCTAATATTTCTCTTTATCATGTCCGTATTATATAAATCTTCACAATATCAAAGATAAACAATTGATCATGTATTTCTTTAAGATCACGACATATCTAACTCAAACAACGAACGCATGGACAATAATGTCACGTTGACAGGTTTTCCATTTTGATGAGCAAATTGAAGAATTCATCAACTCCCTTTCCACACTCTTCACTCACACGTAAAATATAAAAGAACAAGAGAAAAATAGAGAAAGTTTGTTGGCTCAAGATCGAAGAACCAAATAGTAGAAGAATACAACCAAAGAAAAGGAAGAATAATCTCAAAAATAAAAGAGAATGATTCATGAGAAAAGTTATTGGAAATTAACTTTTATTATAGCATTTTTGCTTCTCTAATTGACTTGTTACAAACTAGCCCTATTTATACTACTCAAGGTAACATTCCACATTCCTAACTAATTTGAAGATAATACTAGAGATAATTCTAGACTTCTCTTACCTACCCTATTAATGTATAAAAGTCTCTAAATTATTGTAGATATAATCCAAAAGAAAATGAACTTTACTTTTAACACCCCTTAAAGTGATTTTTTGGATATTAACCCGAGTTTAGTACAAAGGAACTCAAATGAAGACTTGCAAAACGAATTTTTGAAATTTCGGAAATATTTTCCTTACTCCGTACTTCCAATGCGTTGATGGTCCTGTCAATAACCTTTTCTCTAATATGTTTGGTTCGTGCGTGAACTAGATTATTTATGAATTTGAGAGCACTCTGATTATCTTCAAAAGGTACAGTTAGCTTAGTTATATGATGATATAAATCGTTGGCAAGTCTTTGAAGCCAAATGCATTCTTGAATGACAAGAGCAGCAACTTTGTACTTTGTCTCAGTAGTTGACAAGGAAATTGAATTTTGTGTTTTGCTACACTAAGGAAAACTTGTACCGCCACTAAAAAATATGTATCCTAAAGTGGACCTCCGATCATCCTATTCATCCCATCAAGAGGTTCAGATTTCACATCTAGCCCACCATGTGTTCGTGTTTGCATTTGACTATATTCTTCTCCCTACGGTTTCACTTCACACTTTGTGTTATATCGTTTCAACCCAATAGAAACCCCAAACAACTTGGAAAAATTTGCCTCTGCCGTATTCACCATCATACCTAGCAAGAAACTGGCACCGCCATCGACATGCATGACATCATCAGCCGAAGAAACATTCTTCACAGGCAAAAGCTCCAAAGTCTTCCCTTTCGGCACGTATCAACACCCGATTTCGCCCGGATAAATATAATTAAAAATAAAAATATAAAAAAAGTTTAATGATTTGGTTATGTGAGTTATGCTATGTTCAAGACTGTTCAAAATTGTTCAAGATTGATCAAGAGGTAAAAAATGAGTGAAATAATAGATAATGAGATATTCCAAAATATCTCTCTCCTTAAAAAAAGAAAAAAAAGAATAAAAGAATTAGAAAAAATAAAAATTAAAAAAAAAAAACCCTCAACTCTCTATAACTTCCCAATCAATCTTAACTACTCACAAAAAAATAAAGATAATAATAATTAAAAAAAAAAGAGAATCAGTTAATCTTAAAATTAAAACTGCTCTGAACCACACATGTTCTCCATTTCACAATAATAAAAAATAAAAATAAAATAAAATATGACCGTTCTCAACCTGTTTCAGCTCACGTTCATCCACACTTCATCTTTGATAATAAAAAAAAAGAAAAAAAGAAAGAGTCAATCTTTCAAAATAAAAATAAATCAAATAATAAAAAAGGAGGAGTCACTTAGATGGGAATGACTCTTACGTTAAGAAGAACTACTGAAAAGAAAAGAGAATATCACTGATAGAGAGAGCACTTTGGGGAGAGGAGAAAAGAAAAGAGAAGATCACTGATGTAGAGAGATAACTTACTGTCCACACTCAGTTTAAAACTGAGAAGCAAAGAACATTTAGAAAGGAGGCTATCATTCTTGAAGAATCAGTACAGGTATGGTTTGTAATTTTTAAAATTTTGTATGGTTCTCAAAGATTGAATCTATAAGTCTGTATTTTTATCTTCTTGTGATTTTTTTTTTCTTTTCATCATCTTCATGGTTTCAGTTCATAAATAAATGTAAGGATAAAGATAAAGAAATAAAAATGTTATTTTTTTGCTCTTCATGGCATTTCTTATTTTACATAATAAAAAAAAAATCTACCATCTTCCATGCATTTTACGTTTTTATGCATTTACAACCAAATCACAATCCCTCTTGGCCTAAATTGCCACAATGATCAACCTTCATTGCTTCCCACATAAAATTAAAAAAAAGTGGCTCTAGAGACTGGTTGGTGAGATTAGTAAGTCCACATCAAAAAGTCTTGGGTTCCAAACTAACATGTTGAATTTGAAAAAATAATTAAAAATCCACCATCGCCACAAGCTCTCTCGCTTCTACCATGAAGATACAACAGCCACAACCACAAGGTCACCTTCCACTCCAAACCTAGCCACCAAATGATTCCGCCACCTTCAACCGATGCAATGTACCTCCCTGCACCTCCACTGCCTCGTCGGAAACCATCTTCCTCACCTCCCTCTCCACCAATCCATTAAGGCTAAGGTCATCACAGCAATACACTCCTACCACCATTGCCGCATGCAACCCCCCACCACGTTGTCAAACGTTCCACTAGAACCTCCACCACGCCTCGCCTACACCTCGCCACACCTCCCTGCACCTCGCCACTATTCGGGTGCAGGCAGCCACCACTGCTCCCAAACCGCAGCATCACCGAACGCCACTGTTGCATCTCAATAGCCTCCCACGATAACTTCCACAACCTCCACGATGGTGACACAAACAACCATTGCGCTCTAACCTAAGACGTCTTGCCTGCAAACACAATACCAAACCCTCCAGCACCATCACAGTGGCGGCTTTAGGCTTCAAGAGGCCTAAAGCAAATAAAAAAATGAGGCCTTTCTTAAATTAATAAAATAATTAAAATTATAATATTTTTATCTACAATTTATTTTTTGAGCTTTTTGTGATGCAAAATTATCTATTAAATTATCATAATTAATTTCATTTAAAAAATCTTTTTCAATAGACAATAAAGCTAATTCGTTTAATCTTTGTTGATCTTAAATAAGATTTATTAGTTAAGTTTTGAAAAACTCCTTTCAGCTGAAGCAACTGATACTGGAATTGTTAACATTATTTTATATGCTATATATGCATTTAGAAAAAAATTTATTCTTTTTATATAATTAAAAATGTCAATTGGTTTATCATTTTTCAATCCTATAATCTCCTTTAAGATATTTAATTATGAAAATAAATCTAAGCCATCAAGATCCAATAAATAATATATCATACCAAATAGTCATGCCTAACAAAAATTCAAAATTTTCAAGTTCATAAGTTGCTAAATACTCAGCTTCACTTTTTTATTTTAGGATCATCATTAGTTTCAACTAGTTCAAATAAAGCATCTCTTATTTGTAGAGCTTGAAATCTTACAACTTTCACACTTTCAACCCGACTTTCCCAACGTGTTTGTGACAATGATTTAAGAGTTAAGTTATGTATATGATTTTGTAAAATTTTCCATCTTTTTATAGAAGAAGAAAATAAAGTATAGATACGTTGTAACATTCCAAAGAAAGATGTAGCTCTAGGACAAGAGTTTGCCATATCACAAAGTACTAAGTTTAAACTATGGCAACCACAAGGGGTATAAAATGCTCTAGGATTAATATCAAGAAATCATTTTTGGACACCTTGGTGTTTTCCTTTCATATTTGACCCATTATCGTATCCTTGTCTTCTAAGGTCATTAATATCAAGTCCAAGGATTTTGAGTTCATCTATAATAACATTAAAAAGACAATTTCCACTTGTATCATTTACTTTTAAAAATTCTAAAAAATACATATTAACTTGTATTGGAGTGGATGAAATATCCACACATCGTAATACAAAAGACATTTGTTCTTGATGACTTATATCTGGAGTACAGTCAAGTATGATTGAATAATATTTTGCATTCATAACTTTTTTAATAATTTTTGTTTTTATTTCACTTGCTAACAAATTTATCAACTCATTTTGAATATTATGTCCAAGGTAATGTTATGAATTTCGTCATTTTTAATTCGATGAATATGTTCTTGCATAATTAGATCAAATTTTGCAATCATTTCTATCAAACTTAAAAAGTTTCCATTACTTTCTTGGTAGATCTTCTCATTTTTTCCACGCAAGGCTAAGTTATTTTTACCAAGGGTTTTAATAACAGCAATAATTCTTAACAACACCTTTCTCCAGTGTTCTTTATCTCTATTTATTTGTTCTTGAACATGTTTATCTATTGTTTTATCTTTTGACAATCTCATTTCCAGATCTATCCATGCATTCATATTAATAATGTGTTCATCACTTAGCACTAAGATTTCTTCAATCTCTACTACCTTCATTACCTAGTTTACTAGTACAACTAATAACATTAAACAATTTACAACAAAAACAGAATACTCTATCTAAATCTGTAGAATAAATGAGCCATCTTCTTTCATGTTTCTCCCCATTAGACAATTTTTGGATATAATATGATACAGAAAAGTGTCTTAAGTATTTATCTTTTGGAAAATCTATATCAGTTATCCTAATAGGGCCTTTTTCTACTAATAAGTCTCTTAATTTTGTATCAATATCTTTCCATTGACTTGGATCGTATATATTTTTAATATTAGAATCATTTTGTCTTACAATTTCATTCTCATTATCCTGAGTTTGTGAATTAGAATTACTATTATTAGTTTGAGAATCAAAATTATTATCCTGAGTTTGAGAATCAAAATTATTATCTTCGTTGACTACTTTATTATTGTCTTTGCCTATATTTACATTGTTATCTTCACCTAAATTTATATTGTTATGTTCTTCATTCAAAAAAGACTCATTTGTGTTTTCTAATTCATTTTTTTGTTTATTTTTATAAATTTATCCATAGCCCCTTTCTGTGATTCAACAAAAAGTTCAACTCTTCTTTCTTTTTGAAGTTTTGAATAACCTGATTCAGATTTTCTAGTTGTCATATTTGTATATTTTTATATAAATTAAAAATTATAATATATATCATACTAAATATAAATAAGTCTAAGTTAAAAAGATAAAACATGATTGATCATGTCCTTTGGTATGTCTTTAAATATAATTTGTAACTTCTAAATTTTCTTCCTTGAATCTACACAAATTATTTTAAGATTAATTAAACAATAAATAAAAATAAAAAAATATTGGGATTAATTGATCAATCTCATATTATTTTTACCTAATATTGATACACTCTGTCAACACCTGATTTTGTCTGGGAAATCTTTTAAATTAAAATATAATAATAAAGTGGAAAAAGAAAAAATGAAAATATAAATAATAACATAGAATATATATATTTATTAATTTAAGTTTTCTTGAAAAAATAATAAATAATTTTTTTTTGAATTTTTTCATTAAAAAAAACTTAAAAAAAAGAGAAAGCGTAGTGATTTAAAAAAATAATTAATAATAAAAAACGAAAATAAAAAAATATAAAAATATAAATTGAAACAACAGAACCTAAAATTAAGTAAAAAATATAAAATAAAAAAATAACAAGAAAATAAAACTATTTTCAAACTGTATCCTTCATTTGCACGTTCAAGAAAATAAAAATAATAAAAAAATAAGTCAATTTTTTCTAAATTCCCTCTCCCTTAACTCCACGTATTATTTGAAAAAAATATATAAAATAACAACTTTGAAACAGATAACAACCCACCTTCTCCACTACATAAAAAAATTAATAATAAAAAAAAGAGAATCAGTCAATCTTAAAACTGCTTTAAACAACCCATTTCACAATAACAAAAAAATATAAAAAAATAAAATATGACCGTTCTCAAACTGTTTCATCTCACATTCATCTACACTTCATCTTTAATAATAATAAAAAAAAAAGAGTCAATCTTTCAAAACTGCTCTGAACTACTTTCAGAATAAAAATAAATTAAATAACAAAAAAGGAGATTCACATAAGTGGTAACTGCTCTTACATTAAAAAAGAAAGACTGATCACTTTGAGAGGAAAGAAGAAAAAGAGAAAAAAAGAGAGAGAAAGTAGAGAAGAAGAGAAGATTGATTCTTCTGTCTTACTATCCACATTTAGTTTAAAACTGAGAAGCAAGAAACTTTTGTAAAAGAGACTATCATTTTTTAATACCACTCACAGGTATGATTTGTAAAGTTTAGATTTTCGTATGGATCTTGAAGTTTGAAATTTGTAAATCTTGTGTTCTTATCTTCTGTGATGTTTTTTTATTTCTTTATCATTTCATTTTCATATAAAGATAAAAATATTAAAAAAAAGGAAGTCCTTTTGCTTTTTACGACATTTTTTTTCTTTTTTCTTAAATAATAAAAAAATTCATCATCTTCCATCTTCCATACATTCTTCTCTGTATTTTGTCTATGTATTTTGTGCTCCCAAAACCACTCAAAAACAGCCCCAAAACAACTTTTGCCGTCACCACCATTTTTTCCGCGCCACCGTCGCCATACCGTACCCCCGCCGTCGCCGACGCCCCGCGCCGCCGCACTGTGTCGTCGCCGCCACTCCTTCCTATCGCTGTTGCCGCTTTTGGTTCATCATGGGTGAAGAAAGGTGATGGTGGCTTAGGGTTAAGGTGGTGGTGGCTTAGGGTTTAGGAGTTGGGCCATTCTATTCGCACTCCCTTCAATTACCAAAATGCCCTCAACACTAGTTGGGTTTTTGGTTAGTGGAGGTACTTCCTACACCCCCATTAATTAAGATCTACACTTCAATTCTTCTTAATCCCCAAAATGTCTTCCACACTAGTTGAGTTTTTGGTTAGTGGGGGTACTTCCTGCATCCCAAGTAATTAAGATCTACACTTCAATTCTTCTTAATCCCCAAAATGCCCTCAACACTAGTTGGGTTTTTGGTTAGTGGAGATACTTCCTGCACCCCATTAATTAAGATCTACACTCCAATTCTTCTTAATCCCCAAAATGCCTTCAACCCTTGTTGGATTTCTGATTAGCGGATCTATTTTCTGCGCCCCCATTAATTAAGATCTACAATCCAATTCTTCTTAATCCCCAAAATGCTCTTGACCCTGGTTGGATTTTTTATTAGCAGATCTACTTCCTGCACCGCCATTAATCCAGATCTGCACCCACACTCTTCTCAATCCCTAAAATGCCCTTGATCATAAGTGGTTTCTGACTAGTGGAGCTACTTCCTACACCAACCCAATTAGTATTTACACCTAGTACCTTATTCAAAGCCCAGGCTTTAAACCTGACACCTTATTCAAAGCCCAGGCTTTAAACCTGGCACCATTTCTCAAAGCCCAGGCTTTAAACCTGACACCATTTCTCAAAGCCCAGGCTTTAAACCTGACACTATTACTCAAAGAACTACGTAACCCTGATTTTCCATCCCTGATGGAGATACGTAGGAGCAAGGTCAAACCTTGTCGGGCCCCCTAAAACCAAAAAAAAATATTTTGTTTGTTTTATCTTAATCTCTTTCTTGGGAAAATAAATGTGTTAAAAAATCACACTCAGATTACTTATTTAATTTAAGTTACCATCTTAAGACGAGCGTTGTGGGGGTGCTAACACTTTCCCCACACGTAACCGATTCCCAGACTCGAAATCCATTTTCGCAAACTTGTCTTATCTTATTTTTGGTTTTCCATAGTTTTTCCTAATAAACTATGGTGGCGACTCCACTATTTTGAAAATTAAATTATTTTTTTCGTTGTCCCCGTCGTGATCCCGATTGTGACACACTCAAAAGGAGCCAAAGTGAATACAAACTCTTCCTCAATCAATTTACTGCTCAAAGTCTCCAAGTAAAGACACGTGCATAAATGCATAGTATAGAATGATGAGATATGAAATGAAAGAAATTTGAAATTGAAAACAAGTTGAAATAATATTATAGAAGGAACAAAGAGATAGAGGAAGAAAAGGAGATAAGTGAAGAAAGAAGAAGAGAAGTGGAAGAGTCAGACAATGAGGGGCATATAAAGAGATGATATCAATCCGTTGGAATATAGGGAAGAGATAAATTAGAAAGTTTTGATACGAAAGATTCCTTGATTGTTCAATTTTTTTTAAATATTATTAATTTATTATAAGAAAGTTTCAAGAATATTATTCATTAAATAGTATTTATAGTACCAATATAAATTTAAAGTCATTAAATAATATTTCTAGCATCAATGTAATCTTAAAGTTAGTTAAAATATTTAAATTTTTAATTAAAATTTTGTTAGTATAATTTTAAAATTAAATATTTTTTATTTTATAATAATATGTGAGTATTAAATTTTTTTAAGGCCTAAAGCATATATTAGTTTTTTTTTAAGGCCTTTATGACCTTGAGACCTAAAGCATATTAAATTTTTTTGAGGCCTTTGAGACCTTGAGGTCTAAAGCGGTTGCTTTAGCTGCTTGGGCCATGAGCCACCCCTGCACCATCACTGTCTCCTAGCGCCGCTCCTCTACTTAGGTTTAGGTTTAGGTTAGTCCCGAATCTGCTAGGAAAAGATATAAGGGTGGGAAATTAGGGTTTTGAGTTTTCTTTGGACCTTAGTGTTTTCTTAAGCCCAGAAACGTTTTACACCCCTTAGTTTGTTATACAACACCCCAAGTTAGAAATGGAGTTTTTTTGGGCTGGAGGTTGGGCCCATTATGGTTGTTTGCACTCCTAATCTTCATAGTTGCACTCCCACTTTTGCATTTTGACATCTTTATCCTAATCTAGCTTTAAAAAAATAGTCTTTACCCATTAACCTCTTAACACTTTTATTTTGATTTATATACTACCATTTTTTTATATATAATAATTCAATTTATTTTAATTTTGACTTAAATTTTATTTTCTTTTGATTTTATTTTATTTATCTTTAAAAAATATATTTATTAATAATAAATAAATAAATAAAATTTTAAATGAATTCTTAAATGGTCATCACATCATGGGATTTAATTTAAAATATTTTAATTTCTGTTAAATAAATAAATATAAATTTTATTGAATTCCTAAATGATCGCGCACGCCATGGGATTTAATTTGAAAGATTTTAATTTCTTTTTGAATTTTTATTGAATTCCTAAATGGTCGTCCGCGGCATGGGATTTAATTTGAAGGATTTTTAATGTCTTTTGGATTATCAAAAAGGTCGTACGCGTCTAACGATATCCAAAATGAAGTTTTGTAAAAATAATAAAAATATTAAAATTTTCAAAAATTAAAAACATCAAACCAACAAAGAATTTTATCCAAAGAAATACGTATCCCTGATTCTCTATGCCCTGATGGAGATACGTAGGAGTAAGGTCAAACCTTGTCGGGCCCCTTTCAAAAATAAAAAATATTTTTGTTTGTTTCTATTTTCATTTTGTCGTAAAATAAATATTTTGAAAATTATACTCATTTTATTTATTTAATTAAAGGTACCGTCTAAGGATGGGCGTTGTGGGAGTGCTAATACCTTTCCCACACGTAATCGACTCCTGGACCCGAAATCCGGTTTTTGCATACTTGCTTTTTCATTTTTTGTTGGTTTTTCCATAGTTTTCCATAATAAAATGTGGTGGCGACTCCTTTTTCTAAAACTTTCAATTATTTTAATTTTTCTCTTTTGGATCGCCGTCCCCGTCGTGACCCCAGTTGCGACAGCACCGGTGCGGTACTATTTAGCAATCTCAGTAAATTGGTTTTACTCTTCAGCAGCATCAAACATTGTTAGCTCTTTTACCACTGTCTAAATCCAATGACAATGTTTCTAATCAAGTCTCTGTTATTCCATCCAACATGACAACACACATTTAATAAAATTCTTTCTTCTTTTAGTTCTTGGATTCTTGATAATGGTGCTACTAACACATTTGTTCATCCGTGATTTATTTCACTTCATATAATAAAAATAATCTTATTTGTCACCAAATGGAAATCAAATCATTGTTAATTATTCTAAAAATATTTTTCTCAATCAACATCATGTCATAGATAATGTTTTTTATATTCCTAACTTTACTTTTAATCTTCTTTCAGAAGCACAATCGATTGATAATTTATCCTTGGTGATTACTTTGACTCTAATGGATGTCACATCCAGCACAAGAACTCCTTGAAGATGATTGGTTCATCTAAGATGCAAGATAAGTTTTATATACTTAGGGTCTCATCCTATCAAAAAATTCATACCTACCAAAATTACACATATCATAAATATTGTCAATTTTACTGGTAGTGATTTAGAAACCCTTTAGCATTTTTAGTTAGTGCATTTATCAAACAAATGGATTGATGTTATCAAGAATAAATTTCTCTTGTTAAATATAGCAAATATAGAAAATCTTTTGTTTGTGATGTTTATCATTTTGCAAAACAGAAAAAGACTTCCCTTTTCTATTAGTACATCTAATATAAATATTGTTTTGATTTAATTCATATTAATCTATGGAGATCATACTCAATACTATCAATTCATGGTCATAAGTATTTATTGATCATAGTTGATGATTATATTAGGTACACATGGATTTTTCTTTTAAAACAAAAATATGAAGTTGTCGAATTTGTAAAATTTTGTTGTTTTTATTCAAACACAAAATAAAAGTAATAAGTGATAATGAGACTAAATTTTCCATGACTAATTTCTTTGTCAACAAGAAATAACACATCAAGCATATGTCAATACTTCACAACAAAATAGTATAGTTTAAAATAAACATCGTCATTTATTAAATAGCAAGTGCTCTCATCGTGTAATCGCATTTATTCAAGATTTATTAGTCATATTATGTGATATATTCTACGCATATTAGAAGCATATTTCCTACACATGTTTTAAATCATTTTTCTTCTAATTAAATGCTTTATAAAATTATAGTAGATTTTAACTATTAAAATATTTTGTCAACAAATAGAAGAAAATTTGATCTAACAATATCAAAATGTATTTTTGTTAATTTTAAAAATAAGACAAAAGGATGTGTTTTATTGAATACTCAATACAGAAAAGATAAATTAAAGAACTAATAAAGTTTGTATTCGTATATAAGATTATATTCATTATACTAAAAACAGAAATTTAATAATTTGTCATTATCAACCCATTATTTATCAAATATATATATATATA
>Ga0209489_104530_pt1 | contig 25461 bp, 14 predicted proteins | sample SiratrowhiteBW_FD_187527 | JGI IMG/M metagenome (GOLD analysis project Ga0209489, IMG submission 187527) | Root nodule microbial communities of legume samples collected from California, USA - Siratro white BW (SPAdes) (version 2) | ecosystem: Host-associated > Plants > Roots > Nodule | place...
AGGTGGTGAGAGTCGAAGGAGGTTCATATGACTGAAACTGCAACATGAAAAAGGGTTGGTCAGGACAGTCATATGGATTAACCCTGTCATATGAGATTAATGGTGATGAGATGAGACACACAAATTAGGGTAGTATGACAGGTGCAGATCTCGGGGTCATAGATGTTGTCAATTGATTATTGTTATGTGTTAAATAATAACACGGGAACAAGTTGGTACTGTGGAAGGTGCTCTTAAATGAGTCAGTTGCAGCCTTAAAAGCTTTTTGAAAAACAAAAATCTTATTTTTGTTTATATGTATATATGTGTAAATGTAATTAGTTATGTTTTAATTCCCTACGAAGGAAATCTTTTAAAATACAATATTAGTGAATGGTCGATATAAATATCTTTATTATGCATTATGTTTTAACTACTGTTTTGGATAGATTAGATGTTATAGAAAAATTGTTTTTTGTGTTACACTCTCTCTCCTCCAAATGGGTTTCTCGTATAAACAATTATATTTTAATCCCTCTCCAATCATTCTCCAATTAAATTAAATAAGTAGGATAAGTGGAGTAAGAAAACGATATTTATTTAAGACTTTCACTTTAAACCTTAACAATCTTCCTTTTATGAAATAATGTCAAATTTGTGGGGTAAGGAAACATGCAGAATAGTTTTATTTTATTTTTTTTGCCTCATTTTCATTAATTTATTTTCATAAAAAAAATTCTTCTAATAATAGAAGAACGAGTTCATTTTACTTTTTTGAGACAACTTTTCTCTTATTTAAAAATGCATGTAAATTTTTAGGTATGTAATAAGAATAGATAAATATGTGTGCTAGAATATATAGAATGTATGAATGTTTAAATTTGTAGACGTCACATATATGTAAGCGGATACAAGCATATCTTTCAAACCATAAAACACAACAAAATATTATATATTTTCTATGAGATAGGGTAATTTTAAAACAAAGAAAGGTAGACAAAGTTAATTCGTTAAACTTTTTTTTATCTAATAGTTGTTTACCTCACAAACAATAGAATATTTTATAGGTATTTTTAACTAATTAATTATAATAAAAAATAAATGATAAAATATTTTAATTTACATTTTTATAATAATTTTAAATCAAATTATACATAAAACTAGTGCTACATCTTGAATTAAAAAATCAAATTTTATCTTATCAAATATCAAATTTTAGCTTTATAAAAAATTAAATATTATATCTACCAAAATTAAATTCTATGTTTATAAATTATTAAAATTTATCTTTATCAATAATCCAATTTTATCTTTATAAAAAATTAATTATATTTTTATCGAAAATCAAATTTATCTTTATTAAAACTTAGATTTTATCTTTATCAAAAATCAATTACATCTTTATCGAAAATTAAATTTTATCTTCATCAAAAATCAAATATTATATTTTATCAAATATAAAATTTTATCTCTATCAAAAAAACAAAATTCTATCTTTATAAAAAAAAAAATCAAAATTTATCTTTATCAAAAAAATCAAAATTTATCTTTATCAAAAATCAATTCTACTTTTATCGAAAATCAAATTTTATATCAAAACTCAAAATTTAATTTTACTAAAAATTAATTACATTTTTATCGAAAATCAAAAATTACTTTTATAAAAAATAAATATTATCTTTATAAAATATCAAATTCTATCTCTATAAAAAAAAACTAAATTCTATCTTTATCAAAAATTTAAAATTTATCTTTATCTTTATCAAAAATCAAATTCTATCTCTATTATATTCTAACTCTATCAAAAATTGATTTCTATATTTATTGAAAATCAAATTTTATTTTTATCAAAATTTTATTTTACTTTTGTTATTAATTATATAGATATTGTTTTCACAAAATTAAAAATACAATTTTTAATTCAAATAACAATGTTATAATTTATCATAATTTTTTCTTCCAATTTCAATTTTAATATAAAAATACAGTTACAAAATTAGTATAATTTATTTTGTCAAATTTAAGTTTATTACAAAATAACTATTATAATTAATTAGTTAAAAATACCTATAAAATATTTTATTCTATTCTCTTTGTAGTATTTTTTAAAATTTAAATTTAACATTTTCATATTATTTTTTATCTTAATTTTAATCAATTAATAATCACAATTACTAGTTACAAACTAAAAAACAACAAGATACCTTATAAAAAAAAGTGCTATTTTAAGAATTAAAAAGAGATTTATCAAGAAAAATAAAAAAAAAATGTTTATGGAATAAAAAGAAAATCTATAAATTATATTCATTGCCGTACTGAATTTTAACTTATTTCAAAACATCTTACCTTTAAATTATGCACGTCCTTATCCTATCCTAGTAACACCACGACACATCTTTGATTTTCAAATTGGGTTTCTTTCCACGTAACAATTTCATTGAAGATTTTGAAGAACCACGTTGCAGAGAAAGAGAAAATTCTAACACATTTTTCAAATATACTTTTTACTATTCGTTAAATTTAAAAAAAAAAGTTTAGAAAATTTGTATTATTAGTTAAATTTTTATTATTTTATTTTAAAAAAATAAAATAAGACCAATTTGTTGTTAGAAAATTGAAAACTTTGGAATTTGTTTGGACGATGATGTAACGCGCACACAGAGTTAGCAGTAAAACTGTGAAACAGGCAGAGACGTTCTTGTCCCCACGCGAAACACGCGCGAGTATAAATAGAGCGAAACTCGAAACCGTAAAATCACTCACTCTTTCACTTAACAGAGAACGAAAAGAGAAGAACAGCTTCAGAGTTTTCCAAAAAAGATGGCGCAGGAAGTTGTGGAGGGGTTCAAGTTCGAGCAGAGGCATGGGAAAGAGCGCGTGAGAGTTGCGCGCGTGTGGAAGACGCCGCAGGGTCGCCAGTTCGTTGTGGAGTGGCGCGTGGGTATTAGTCTCTACTCTGATTGCGTCAACTCGTACCTCCGCGATGATAACTCTGACATCGTTGCCACTGATACCATGAAAAACACAGTAATAACTACTGCCACCTTATTAATATCAACTTGTATCTCTGATGTTTTTTTGTTTTCGATTTAACTATGCAACTTGTACTTGTTCTGATTGATGATTTCTATGCAGCATGAGCAATCAAAGTTTTGAATCTTCTTTGAAAAAAGTGTTCGCATTTTCACATATTTGGTCCTATTTTGGAAATTGTTGACGTGGAAAGATTTGTGAGAAAGGGGGAAACAATAAAATAGAGAATCTGGATCTGTTTGCATCTTGTTCTGCAAGTGATATCAGGCGTTTGGGTGTGTGGAGTTTATAGTTTTGATTCGTTGGGCTCTTTGATGGGGCTGATATTATAGCCAGTTAATTGATTTCTGGTTGTGAACTTTTTAATCCGGCGACCCCTTTGATCTGAATGTGTACTCCTTGCTTGAGATTTATTTTGAGTGGTTTACTCATTAAGTTGAATTTGAATATGAGGGGTTTCTTGTGATTTTTGGGAACTGATTGCTCTTGTGCCAGATACATAGTAATAGGATTTAGTTTGAATTTTTCAAGATTAGATCATATACATGAATGCTAATCATATTTTCTTGTTCTGGTACATTTTTCTCGAAAGTTAGATTTATACAAAACGGGAATATGTTTGTCTGATCTTCAGTTCTCTTAGTTTTTAGTTTTTATCTAATGTTCAATTAGGTGTATGCAAAAGCAAAGGAATGCTCGGACATACTTTCTGTCGAGGACTTTGCTATTCTACTTGCCAAGCACTTTGTATCATTTTACAAGAAGGTTGGTGACTGAAAATCTATTATCACTATCTGTACTTTATGCTCCCTATTTGTTTTTGTTCTTCCTTTATCCTGTAGTTTTTTTTTTTTTTTTTTTTTTTTTTTTTTAAAAATTTTTTTTTTTATTTTTTTTTTTTTTTAATCTTTTTTAGGCTAAAAATTTTGTTCTGAACCATCTTTTATCTGAAATTATTGTCATCCTTCTCATATATTCTTTAATGTCATTATGTAAGTATTTGGTTCAACTTATTTTTGGAAATATTGAGAAAAACTCGAGTCCCAGCTAGTAAGGCTAGAATAGTGATAAATTAGTAGACATGTCTCACTCCCCCCACTAGTTTTGTGGGACTGAGTTTGCTTGCTTCTGAAACATTGTAGAAAGAAAATTCTTACTTGCTTTTCTGTAGGTTACTGGTGCTATTGTGAATATCGTGGAAAAACCATGGGAGCGTGTCATTGTGGATGGTCAACCTCATCAACATGGTTAGTCAAACTACTTTACATTTCAAAATTGTTTGTTTTAGAATGTGCTTGTATATATTGTACTCTCAGAAGAGGTTCTGCCTTTGTTAGCCTTGTTCCATTCAATTTGTGTTACATTTGAAGGTTCTATATTTAATATTGGTGACAAAATCTGAAATATTTAAGGGAGTTTTAGTTGCCCTTTGTTTTGTTCAAACTTTCATTTTGCTTCTTGAACTATGCAGTTTTTTTATTGGCACTACTGATATCAGTTAGTAATTTTTTTGGGTTTTTCCCTTTTGTTTAAGTACTATTGTTGAAAAAAATATTGATAAATTCTTGATTTAGTGGAACAAATCTGACTTATAAACTGCAGTTTGTTTCTTTTCTGAGTTCTCGGTTTTATTTCTGTAAGGTTTCAAACTTGGGTCTGAGAAGCATACAACAGAGGTAATACTACAAAAGTCTGGTTCACTACAATTGACTTCTGGTATTGAAGGATTGTCAGTGTTGAAGACAACCCAGGTAAGCTTTCTATATATAAGCATCTGCTTTGATTTTTGTGTTGTATTTCCAATTTCTGTAACTGTAATACAGAAGTTCTCGTAACAAAACGTGGTTGTTAGTACAAGTGGATAACATGATATATTAGAGAACTGGTTTTTGGAATGTGTTGCATAGTTTTTGTTACAAAGATGTGTTTTGCTGCATGCTTAGAAAAATACAAGTTGATGCCGGTTTCCTTCTCTTTTTTGTTGGACTTTTGAGCAGTCTGGTTTTGTGAATTTCATAAGAGACAAGTACACAGCACTTCCTGAAACCCGTGAAAGGATGTTTGCAACAGAAGTAACTGCTCTGTGGAGGTAAGTCTTGTCCCCATATAATTTCTAATGGATCCCTTAATCTTATAGAAACCAGTCCTGCTGGCACAATATGACCAATTTCATTAGTATTTGTCGAAAATTTTCTTGTCATTCATTAGTTTCATTAGTAGTTCTTTTACCCGTATTTGGTTGTAGGTATTCGTATGAATCACTATACACCCTTCCTCAGAAGCCGCTATATTTCACAGACAAGTATCTGGAAGTGAAAAAAGTTCTGGCAGACACATTTTTTGGGCCACCAGATAAGGGAGTCTATAGCCCATCTGTTCAAAACACACTCTACCTGATGGCAAAGGCCACACTGAACAGGTTATTTGTCTCTCTATTGTCTCTGCATTTCACAGAGGTTTTCCTCTAAATGCCACAAGTTCAATGCATTTGTTTCAATCATAGAGGGAATAACAATACTTTTATGCTTCAGATTTCCTGACATTGCTTATGTCCATCTAAAGATGCCAAATCTTCATTTCTTACCAGTCAACATCTCAAACCAGAATGGTCCAATTGTGAAGGTATTGATTCTTTTCCCTGAAAAAGCTTGCACAAGTTAGAGATGTTCACCAATTCACTATCCTTAGAGCATCCCCAATAATGAACACAGTTGGAAATTTTAACTCTTTCTTTTATTAGTCTTACCATGTTATCACTTAAAAGAATTGTACCAAATTTTCACTCCAAAGATGCAATTGTATAAAAAATGTTGAAAGATAGAAATATAGATGCAAGAGATGTAAAACTAGGTATTAAACTACACATAATAGTTTTTACATAGACTGATTGCAATAAATATATATAATTATACTAAATTTTATTCCTATATGATATACCAAGAAATCAGATTTTAAAAAATCTAATTCTAATTTATAATTATAAAAGTTCTGATTAAATCAGGAAACAAATCCTAAAAAATCATTTAGAATACTCTAAAATATTGGAAGATTTATGAGATATTTCTCGTATTTCTAACAAGACCTTAAAATAGGTTTCACAATTTATTCCTCATCTTTTTATTTCTTTAAAATGGGTTTTACAGAACTTACCTGTCAATTATTTTTTATCATTAAAAAACTATTCTTATATAAGAACAGATCTTACGAGTAGCATCCACATCATATTTTTCCATTGAACTTGTTCTTAACTTTTAAGAACCCACCTAAGAATTACCATGGAGAGAGGCTATGCCAAAAATGCCGATCCATTTTATAAACACAGTTTAGTTTGAGTTAAGCTATTTTCATAAAGTGTTTGGTTCAGTTTTTTCCAAAAGGGTTCTGTTTTTTTGGATCTGTTTCGGTTAACCATTTTACACATTCATACATGTGCTTGGTTAGAGTTTCCGAATAACCTCATTGAACAGCTTTCCTAAAGTGGTTTGTTTTTGAACCAGAACTGTTCTCAGCAAATGATCCAAGTCAGACTTTCTAAATTGATTTAGTTTCTTTAACTAGATTTTAGAACTGTTTGGTTTAAAGATGCTATCATGCTCTTATGTACCAATAGTTCAATTTTTGTTAGGTATCCATATCTAATATTTCAGATACGTTATATACTTTACCGATACGTAGTCATACGATGCATGACCATATACGTATTCATACGATATGGCCATGCATATATGCATGTCATGTAGTCATGTATGCATGTATGACTACGTAATAAGAGATGAAGTATCCAATCTATAAAGCTAAGTGTATCATAGCTATTATGTTGAAAGTATAAGGAGCTCAAACAAGCATGACTTGAATCACCTATTGTGTTCTAAGTTTTAGAATTTGCCTTATCTTTGATATCTTACAAGTGTTAAATGACATTGATGCTTATGCAGTTTGAGGATGATGTGTATTTACCAACGGACGAGCCTCATGGCTCAATTCAAGCAAGCTTGAGCCGTCTTTGGTCAAAGCTGTAGAAACTGCAGAAGCTATATTTGGTGCTCATCCCTTCTGGTGGATTGCCAGTGCAGCCTAGACAACCAAGCCTGGCCTCACAGATGCTGCTTTTCATTAATGCATGTGTTATGTAATTCTGGTTTTTGTTATCTTTATATTTTGTTTAATGGAGAAACTAATATGTATGAATAACTTCCACAAGGGATATTCTGCAGGTTGCACCAATGTTAGGTTTTTGATGTCCAAAATTCCAATAAATTTCCTTGTGACCTTCATGGAAACTGAAATAAGTGTTATCGTTATGAAGTTGATGAAATGCTTCTTTATGGTCATGCATTGTTTGTAGTAAAAAAAATTGAAGCCAGAGTTGCTGCCAAATTGGTAAAGACGAGGGTTTTTATTATATCCAACAGTAAACTGTTGACAATCTAGTTTTAATCCCCAAATCTAAGTGTCTAATAATATCGATGAGACATATTTATTTCATATATTTTGATTTAACAAATAATGCTCAATTTTAATAAATTAATATATATATATATATATATATATATATATATATTAAATATAATAAAAGACTATCTAAGAGATCAAACTTTTATAGAAGATAAATAGTAGAGATAAATATTCATTTTATCTAATAAGGATATAAATAGGATAACATTGTTATAAGAGTTATCAAACTTTGATCATATAAATACTTATACCTCTACATTTCATAAGAATATAAATAAAATAAGAAAAAAAATATTATGTACTTATATAAATCAAAATTAACACTAAAAATACTAGTGCGCAGTTATTTCAATTATAGTAGAATTATTTAAAATTTTGTTGATCATACAAGTGATAACTCACTCTGAGTAAATATTTTTAAGAACGAGTCTTTAATACTATTTCTATTTTACATTTACGAAAGATTTTCAAATACTTTATCCAATCTCGTCATAAAACTAACGTGTTATTTCTTTCCTAACCATTTAAAGATAAAATAATTTATTAAATTTTATATTACAAGGAAATGCAATTATAAAATTAGAGAGGGCAATTTAAAAGTTATTAGTTTTTTTTATTAATTGATGGGATCATTGTTTACTCAACGTATAATGTACTTTCTGTTCCTTATTATTCTCTATTTTGTCTTTCTTTATTTTCTTATGCATCCTTCTTCTGCCCCCTGATTTCATAGGTAAATCAAATGTAATAATTAGAGAAGCCAAAAGGATTCAAGTTTGAGATTTTTTGTTTGAATTATTCTTTGTATATTAAAAAAAACTCAATTTTATAAAAGAGTTGAAGAGATTAAAAGTGAACACTAATCAGTCAAAATAGTGAGAAAAAAACAATAAATTAAAATAACAATATCATAATAATTTGACATTGTATGAAATTGAAGGTTAGAAAGAAATCACTACAAAATCGGTTTTTGACATATAATGCAATATTATGTATTTAATATAGGGTGCTTTTTAGGGTGAAGTTTCCACCGTTTGATATAATATATAATATTAAAGCTAATAAGATAAAAAGAAAATACAAATTTGAAGTTCACTCAAAAGTAATTTTTGTCGGAATGTCATTGTATCAACTAGAGAACATCTATTACAATTATAACAATAGATAAAAAAAAATATACTTTAAATAGAAAGTCTTATTTATTCTTTTTCACATTCAATTGATAACTTGCTTTCAGGGCAACGCAGTTGTTAAAAAACATAACCTTTTGTAATTATAGAAAAAGTAAAATAATAGATGTCAATTCATTGAATAGTTTTGTTGAAATATTAAGATATCATTATTGATTTATTTGAAATAACACATTCATTTTCAACAATCATTTGTGAATACCATAAACATATTTCACACCTAGTAAAAGAATAATGAAATTTATTATATATTGAAATGTGAAATATGTATTGTATAAATAAATAAATCGGAAAAGAGTGAAAAATATTGTTAATGAGAAATATAAATTGAAATTGCGTACTCATGATCCGAGACAGATATATAATTTTTTTTTTAACAAAGATAAAAAATAATTTATAATATTTTTATTTTTTATTTCAAGAATAATCTCATAAAAAATTCTAAAATATTTTAGGTTCTACTTACTACAACTATTTGGTACAGATTTTCATATTTTAAAAATACTATATGACTTTTTCATTGTCAATACTATAAAATATCCTTTTTTATGTATGAACCAAACAACGTTAAACCAGTCATCTCAAAGTAATTGCACATTGATTATGTATTTTTGTGTCATATTTAGTATTTGAAAAACAATTAAAATTAGAAGATAATATAATAAAACTAGCATCAATTAATTATTCTCTCTTTTTTTCTTATGAAGAGTACCACACTTTTTTATGATAAATTTTGTATCGTATTAAAAATTGTTGGGACAATTGCTCCATGCTATTTTATTGACGAATATTATTATTTTAAAAGTAAAATATAATTAAGTGTTGATTGGTCAGAATCATATGTATGACTCCTATTATTTCTTTTCGCCACACGTTTTCTTCCGTCGTACGGTTTTTGTTGGGTTGAAAAAAATTAAGGGTCAAAATTTAGATAACGAAAGAACCAAAACATGTGTAAATTCCTAGGAAGTATCAAAGCTCCTTGTCCTTTCTCATATCTGCATGCACCATTACCAACCCTCCAAAAAAATCAACAAGAAGCATATATTTGGTCCAAAGTCAAAAGTGTGTGAAGTAAAACTCAGAGTGCTACTCTGGCTTTGCTCATCCACAAAGCTTCTCTCAACAACAACAACACAACACAAAATTCAAAGCACAAGAAAAAACTTCACCACATATATATATATCCACATGCACACCAAACATGGACCAAGTAACACAGGAAAAAGCTCTTCTAAGTTCTTTCACCAAGATGATCATGCACAACACAACAACCATGTTGATCATGCTTTTGTTGTTCTTCAGCTTACGACTTGGTGCATGCACTGTAGCTGACCACAACACTTTCTCCTTTGTTACTTTCACTTCTGAGAGTTGCACCAATGGTGAGCTGCTTTGCATGGGTTCAGCCACTGCTGGCAATGGGTATTTGAGTCTCACCCCAGAGCCACAACCAAGCAGCAACTCTAGTTCAACACTGTCTAACACAACCAGAAATGTTGGAAGGGTTTTGTTCCCTCTTCCTGTGCATGCTTGGCCTGCAATTATCTCCACCACATTCACTCTTAGGATCACTCCTTTTTCAGAAAATTCAACCGGCTCTGGGGATGGAGTGGCACTAGTGTTTGCTAATGATAATAGACCCTCACCAAATGGCTCATATCTTGGCATGTTTGATCAGTCTACACCAGGTAAACATACTATATTAATTCAATGTAGTAAATATCTTGTTTAGGAGTTTCGTTTTTGCTCACATGCCAACCTATATTTTGGATAAGACAAAAAAAGCAGTTAAAAACACTTTTATGTTGGTGCATGATTCAAACGAAAATAGATAAATTATAGTCTCTCTATGTTGCACAAATATTGCAAATGCACATATAATCAAGCAAACAGGAGTATCCCAGAAATCAAATAAAACAATAGCATACGTTTTCTTTTGTCTTTCAAATTCATGATTTCAACAAGAAATCCAGTGTTTTCTTACACATGACAGAAAAATAAGACTTGACTCATTAATTTTGATGGAATGAAAAAAGAAAAAAGCATTTTCTTTTTCTGAAGTGTAGACTAAAAGTGATGTTGTGTAGGTGGGGGTTTTCAACAACTAGCTGTGAAGATGGACACTTTCATGAATGATTTTGATCAAGATGGAAACCACATTGGGATAGTGACAACAAGCATCACAAATCCACTTGCATCTGAGAGTCTGAATAGCACTGGCATTGACCTCAAAAGTGGAAGAGATATTATGGTCAAAGTTGACTATGATGGATGGAGTAAAATGCTTTTTGTCTCTGTGGGATACCCTGAAAGCCAATTGAAGAATGTCCTTAACCATTCAATTAACCTACCTGACATACTTCCAAGTTCCATTTATGTAGGTTTCACAGCCTCCACAGGCAACACTTTTCCTGAAAGCCACCAGGTCCTCAATTGGGTATTCACATCAGTGCCACTTCCTTTTCTTTCTGTTGAACAGAGTAGAGCTGGCACCATCAAGACCTTGTTTGTAATTGTCATGGTATGCTTGTTTCCTTTTATCTGGATAGCTGTTTGGAGGAGAAGATATGTGAGGGGTAGAAAGAAGGGGGATATAGAAAGCCTATCAAAGAAGGCTGCAGATATCCCCAAGGTGTTCACTTACAAGCAACTATCAAGGGCCACATGCAACTTCAGCCAGGAAAATCTTTTGGGAAAAGGTGCATTTGGCAGTGTTTATAAAGGAATCATATTAGACTCCAACAAAACTGTAGCAGTAAAGAAGATTTCAGCAACTTCTAAGCAAGGTATGTGTTGGTAGATAACACACCTTAACAAAGTATATACCAATAATTTTGAACCTACTTAAAGTAGTTGCTTTTTATTTGTTACACCTTCCCTAATCTCCCTGTGATTTTGGTTTTCTTCTATTCCTAACCATTTTGTTTTCCTTTGCTTCTTTGGTTGTGTTCACAGGTGAAAGAGAGTTCTTAGCTGAAATCTGTACCATAGGGCGTCTCAGGCACAAAAACTTAGTGAAACTCCAAGGCTGGTGCATTGAAGGCAAGAATCTTCTCTTGGTTTATGAATACATGCAAAACGGAAGCCTTGATCACTTCATCGGCAAAGGCAGTCTGAACTGGCAAACGAGGCACAAAGTGTTGACAGGATTGGCATCAGCATTACTCTACCTTCATGAAGAGTGTGGAAACCCTTTTGTGCACAGAGATGTTAAGCCAAACAATGTGATGTTGGACAACAATCACGATGCTCATCTAGGAGATTTTGGCCTAGCAAGACTCCTAAAAGGTGAAGGGTCAGTGACCACAAACCTAAATGGAACTCTAGGATACATGGCTCCTGAGCTAAGCTTCACAGGGAGAGCCACACCAGAATCAGACGTGTATAGCTTTGGCATGGTGGTTCTTGAAGTGATATGTGGGAAGAGGCTAAACTGGATCAAGCAAGGGAACAGTTTTGTGGACTGTGTGTGGAATCTGCATGCAGAAAATGCATTGGTGGAGTGTGTTGACAAGAGACTAGAGAACAAATTTAATGAGGAAGAAGCTAAAAGGGCTCTGATTGTTGGATTGGCATGTCTGCATCCTGATTCCATGTTGAGGCCAAGGATGAGAAAAGTGGTGAACATTTTTCAGAACCCAAATGAACCGTTAATGCAGTTACCAGGAGTTAGGCCAACAGGAGTTTATGTATCAGTTTCTTGCAGCACATCATGTTCAAACACTGCCTCAAAAAGTGAGTTACAGCTTCAATCATCCACAACATCATCACATGAAAAATTCAATAGTGTTTGAAGAATTATCAGTGACAACATTTTCAACTACATGCCAGTTGTCATTGTCTGTGAAACACAAACAGCATCTTCAGTAGCTTGTCCGTGTCGGCCACGTCACCTACAACACGTGTCAAACATTGCGTTTAAGTATCAAATTCTGAAGACTTTTTTGTTGCAGAGAGGATAGATATAGCGATTTTTGTAGAAGTTAAAAAAGCCTAGACTTATTGTATAAGTGTGTGTTATAGTTACAGAAATTAGGAGTAGATTTTGTGTAATTTATTGTAGTATTATAGATATTTTTGTGTATTTTTTTATTGTATCTTCATATGTTATAAAATTTTTAAAATTGTTAATTTGTCTTTAAATCAATTTAAGTTTAAAAAATACTCTGTCAATATTAATAAGATTTTAAAGGGTGAAATATTTAAAAACAGTTAATTTTGTTTTTTTTTTAAATTTAGATGAATGGATTAGATATATTTATGTTAGATAATGATGTGTTAAAATTATTACATGTAATTAATTTTTTTACAAATAATTTTGAGTATATAATTTTGATTATTACGCTATAATTAATCTATAAACCAAAAGTTGAGAAATTATAATTTCATAAATACAAGAGAAACTGAGTAAAATATGAAAGAAACCTTTATCCCTTGGCTGTATGTGTGGGATTTAAGTAGATGATTTATTTATTTAATTAATTAATTTATATGTGGTTTTTTTATTATGTAAAAACTAGAAGAGTTTATATAACATAACTATTTATTAAATCAAAATAACTTATTTATATAATTTATAACGGTTACATAAAAAATTTACAAGAAAAAAAACTAATAATGAGTAAATAAGAGTGACAAGATTTTAGGTTAATAAAAAATGGATTAATTGAAAATTACATACATTAAATAATAAAATTCCAACCCACTCATAATGCATTGAATTATGTCACACATATGTTTTTAATGTAATTCATAAAATCCTAACACTGGTAGGGAAGAAGTGAGAAAATAGCATAATAATAAAATAAGAAAGAGCATGGAAGAGGAAGGAAATAATAAATCATCAAATCAAATAAATGTGGAAGCATGTTTATGCACTATGCATTTGGTGGTGACACTGATTGAAGCTATAAATGGTCATTGCTTGCTTTGTGGGTCAAGGTAATATTTTCACACATTAATTACTTGGATAAAGCATTTTTACATTTAATATTTACTTATTTATTAAATCAAAATAAATATTTAAGGTTCTTCATTCTATAAATTAAGGATGAGGGTGTGTGTCTGAGAAGTTTTTGACTTTATATTAAATCTCTTCATTTTATATCCAATTAACTTTTTCCTTTAGTTGTATGATATAAATAACTAAAATCAGCTTTTAAAAACTTAAAATGCTAAAATAAACTTTCTAAAAGTTAGACGAAAAGTCTAAACGTAAACAAATAATAATTAAAGGACAAAAAATGGAATATACTCTTCATATTGTAGGACCATGCATATTCATTTAGCTTATATTTAATTTGCGGATTCATTTAGCTTATATTTAATTTTTTTATTGAACTTGCTTTTAATTTTTATGTGCTGTATAATTATGATATTTGTATTAAATAAATTAACAATTGTTTTGCTACTAATAATAGGAGTGAAAAGTTTGATCAATAACAAAATCGCTCATTAATTCATATGTCCAATACTTTTAAAATTTTAATTATATTGTTTTCATTATAAATTTATTTTTTATTGTAATATATAAAACCATACAAAGTTCAAATTATGAAACCAATCACCATACAGACCAAGATATATGACTGATAGTAGAACTAGTCATGAAAGGGATCATTTCAACTTTTTTCTAATCGTTATTCAACACGTAATTAGGATGTGATTTTTTGTGAGGAAACCAGAATCCATCAAATGTATCAATATCATAATAACAATAATCATATCAATAATAAAAATATATCTTTGTCATTCATTCTGTCAATAATTAAAACGACGTTTATTTGATAAGGTAGAAATGAAAAATTGAATGATCGGTGAACACTTTATTTTTTATTTATCTTTACTTATCTTTTCTATTTTTTTTAAATAAAATATCTTTAATTTATTTTAAGCCATTTTTTAATTTGTAATCACTTATTTATTTATTTTATTATACTTTTAAACAAACCAAACAACGTATTTTTTATCATGTAATTTTGGTTTCTAAATTTTATTTTTCACAATATAATTCCTTAATTTTTAATCGTCTATAATTTTATTATTTAATTACTCATAATTTTGTTCACTTTAGACCTAACAAGACATTAGAAAAAAAAATATATAATACTCATATGACTATTTCTTTTTTCTTCCTTATTTTTCTCTCATTTGTATAAAAACTGGTGTCAAACGACAGAAGCCTCGAAAATTGAAATGGCACCGAAAGTCCAAAAGAGACAAATTGCGTAAAACTGTTGACAGCAGTCTTCCGAGGTGACGTAGTTTTCCATTTCAACTGTTTTGCAAAAGCAAAAAACCAAATCAAAATTCAGAAGAAGAAGAAGAAGAACAGAGAAGAAGAAAGGATGGTAATGGCTGTGGCTGGTGGTGACTTGCTGAGTGAGAAAGCCTTGGCGATGAGAGCGTCTCTGGAGAGAAGCCAGACCATCACAGACGACGTCGTTTCCATTCTGGGCTCCTTCGACCACCGCCTTTCCGCCCTCGAAACCGCCATGCGACCGACCCAGGTCACTCATTCGACTGAAAATCGCTGTTTTCTTAATTGGGTCTGTCAGTTTTTGCAAGGTTCTTGAAAAAGTTCGCTTTTTGATTTCTGCTGGTTTTGGGGGTCTCCATGCCTTTAATTGTGGCTGTGTAGTCTCATTTGTCTGTAATTTCTAACAGTATCAGAGATCGCGACGAAATTGAGACCACAGTTGGAAACAGAGACCTTGTTTGGAATCTTGACACGGAAACTGTGTTAACATTTGTCTGTAGCTTTTCACAATATTAGAGATCTCTACGAAATTGCAACCATAGTGGCGAACAGAGACCTTATTTGGGGTCTGATATGAATCTGTTACGGTCTTATTATTTCAAATATCCTTTACAGTGGATGGAAGACTCATTTGACTAAAGCAAGACCCGAAGAAGTTAAATAGTTTTTTTTTTTTTTTTTTTTTTTTTCAGATTCATATCAGGGTCTCTGTGACTGCAACTGTGGTCGTATTTTGTTTGTAATTTTCCACAGTACCAAAAATAGATGAAATTGAGATTTTGTAGCAAACAGAGACCTTATTTGGGGTCTATGCGACTGCAACTATGGTTGAATTTGTCTACGATCTACTACAATATCAAAGGTAGCAACAAGATTGTGACTTAAATCACAAACGGAGACCACCTTATCTGGGTCCTCTGGGACAGTAAGTGTGGTCATATTTGTCTGTACTTTCCTGCTATACAAAGGATCATGATGAAACTGTGTCTGTGACTACAAACAAAGACCTTACTCGTGTTCTTTGTGATTGCAACTGTGCCCACATTTGTCTGCAATTTCCCACTTTATGAAGGACTGAACATTATTTCTTGCTTAGCTTTTAAGGAACTTTTGGGTTTTGCCTTTGCTTATTTTTCTAGACACTCCGATGTGCTGCTGAATATGTGATTGGTTTCTTTTTCTTCTTTTGTCTTTATTTTTGCAGATCAGAACACATTCTATTCGGAAAGCTCACGAGAACATTGATAGGACTTTGAAGACTGCAGAGGCCATATTGGTTCACTTTGATCAATATTATCAGGTTCATTCTTCTGGTGGTTACAATTGCTAATCATTAACTTTTTGAAATTTTGAAGCACCTCCTGATCTGCTTCACTCTATAAAGTATTCTATTTCTTTTGAAAATTGTTCCATCCTTTGATCTGGTTAAGATGCTGATCTAGGTAAAAGGCTTTAGAATTTAATTTTATTTGCCAATGCTTTGTCATGGCTCCCTTGACAGTGCTAATATGTTTTCAACTGAAATGCAAGTGTTTGTGAATGAGTCTGATTCTAGTTTCTTTATCATACAAGTTTCTGAAAATTCAAAGTAGAAAATTCTGAGAGAAGTTAGATGAAGAGGAAGATTAAAAATGATAAACAAATGGTCTGACACAGCCCTCCTCTTTCGTTTGAACTTGGAATTGGCTGTGTAAAGATTTGCTAAAAAGAATGACAAAGGCAATTACTGCTAATATATAATGATTATATTTAATACAGCGATACAATTCTTGACTCTTATTTTTATTGTGACATCATGGTGCAATAACCTAAATAATAATTCCAATTGTATGTTGATACACATTTTCAGTCTTGGTGGAAAGAAAAAAATTTCAAACTCATTTATTGTTTTTCAGTTCATCATGTAAGTTTTATGAGGAAATGTACTGCCCCAGATAGAGCCTCTTTTAGTGCCTGATGACAATCTTTAATTAGTTGGAAAATGTATCAAATGAAAACTAAATCATACTGACGGGATGCTCAGAAATATTAGTGTTTGCTGTATTTATATTTTTTTATTTTGCATCTTGCTAATCATATTCTTGTGTGCTTCTTAATATCATTATTGCATTATTATTTTAGTCCTATTTCATGTGTTAAAGTACTACCCTTGTCATTGGGTATTTTGAAATCATTTTTTCATTTATCCTTCAGCTTCTGCTTTACCAGCTTAGGGAATTTCCTTCCACTGTCATATATTATATACGATGTTCCCATTGGTTTAATATGCAGGCAGAAGCAAAAATAATTAAAGGACCACATGAAGATGTGAAGAGCTATCTTGAAGCAATTGATCAGCTGAGAAGAAACATAAGATTTTTTGGCAATAAAAAGGGTTTTAAGAATGATGATGGTATTGCCATCCGTGCCAATAATTTGATAGCCGAAGCTATTTCTAAGCTAGAAGAAAAGTTTGAGCGGCTATTATCATCTTACAGGTTTGTGTTTATTTTCTTAACGTTGTTGATTTTTTACTTGTCGAACCAAAAGTTCATTTTCTCCAATAAACCAAATCACCATTGTGGTTCCTTCTCTCAGATAAATTAGATAAATCAATATTTAATACAAAAGTAATCTGGTAATGGTCAGGTCCTTTAACTTGTAGCAGTTTACATATAAGCCACTTTTCTGTCATTATTTATTCATTTATCTATAATATGAATTTGGTTTTTAAATGAGCCCAATGTCAACTGATGATCCATGTAGCTAAACTCCATCTAGTGGGATAAGGCTATTGTTGTTTTATAATATGAATGGAATAGGTTTTATGAATAGTAGTTAGTAATATTTGAAATATAAATTTTATGAAATGAATTTAATCCATTTTGAAGTGTATGCTGATGTTGCTCTCTTGTATCATCCACCTGATTGTTATATTTATACAAGGATTTGGTATTTTTCTTGAAGTAGGTCTTATGCTTATAACTTTCAATTGTCTATTGTGTGTCCAAGATTATAGGTTTGGTAACGACTTGATGGTGTCCTTGATAATATTAATAGTAGAAATATAATCAAATTATGTAGGAAAATGATTACCTGGTGTAGAATCGTAGTTGTATTCTTGAGGAACCTTTGACATTTTGCCTGACAAAATAGTTTAGTTTGTTTTTCAATATATATATATATATATATATATGTTATTTTGCACCATCTCTTGTTCTGTGTTTACAGCAAACCTGTGGAACCTGAACGCCTCTTTGGTTCTCTTCCAAACACAATGCGACCTTCGTCAGGATCACCAGGTCATGATGATGATTCCAGCAGCAAGAATCATTCTTCTTATATCCATTCGGAGCCACATAAAAATAATGCTGATACTGTTGCATACACACCTCCTGTTCTTATACCACCAAGAATATTGCCGTTGCTCAATAATTTAACCGAGCAAATGGTTCAAAATGGTCACCAACAACAGTTGCTTCAAATATACAGGTAGAACTTCTTGTTTGACTGTTTCACAGTGAAAGGAAGAAGAAATTGCCTTGTTATGTTCCTCAATTTATGCATATTGCATAACAACCATGAACTGAAAAGTGAATTTTTTTAATGCTTTTTATTGTGTTCAATCCTATTACAAAATATTAAGGAGCTCTTTTGGAATGAAGCTTTGACCTTAGGTGATTAACTTGTGATGGATTCCAGGTGATTGATTGACAATTCAATTGTATAATATTGATATTAGATGTGGGCTAGATGCTGTACATGTTTCAATCTTAACTCTTCTAGGCAATTTCTGGGTGGGGAGCTTTATATTCGTTTTAAGTATGATTGGTGCATCTATGTGAGCTTTGGTTATTTCTTTGTGTGGTTTGGTGGAGTTTCTGTATAGTTCTTTTGTGTGATCTACAGCTGGTTGGGTTGTGTTAGAGACATGAAGGGGACAAAGCTATACATGGGGTGTGTGAATTGTTATAGCTCAGAATTATTCTAAATGATCTTAAAGTGACATGTGAAGAGTCTATGATTCTTTATTGTGATAATAAGTCAGCTATTAGCATGGCTCACAATGTTGTTCACCATGATAGGACCAAACACAAAGATTGGTCGACACTTTATCAAAGAGATTCTGGATAGTGGCCTTATCACTACTTCTTATGTGCCATCTGGGCTTTAGTTAGCAGATTTGTGTACAAAAAGTCTTCCCACTGAACATTTTCTCACATGCAAGATGGGAATGATAGACATCTATTCACCAGTTTGAGGGGCAGTGTAGTCAGTAGGATATTAAGTGTACTACTAGAAGCTGTTAGAAGATTCTAGAGATCTCTTTGTAATCATTACTTTAGGGTTAGAGTTTTCTATAAAGAGACTGATGTACTGTTTCAAATGAATTAATTAAATAAAAATATTCTTTCATTCAGATTAATCATTTCTAGTTCCTTAACATTCACAGAAGCTTACATGATAATTTCTGAAAATCTCCACGAAACATTTGTTTGAAATGGGAATAATTCCATGAGTGATTCAGGCTGTGTTCACACGAGCAATGTGTTAGATGCAAGAGGAAAGCTTTGATTCCTTAAAGGGATAATAAAGAGAAGAAAATGATGTAGATTTGCATCATGGTCTTGAAAATTCCATTATTTGGTTGATTAATTCTATGAACTGGGCTATTCCTATTCTTATTGACAACTTGTGTAAGACTGTTAGAAACCAACTCTGACTCTGAAAAAAATTCATTTGATACTTGTTGAGTATAATTTTCAGAGAAGTGTTTTGTACTGCGAAAGTTATAAGAATGTCTTGTTTTGATACTTTTCTCTTCGGTATTATTACATTCAGAGTGCAGCTGATGGTAACTTTCGAACTGCATTTCTGGGTTTGTGTTCCAATCAAAGTAGAGTTTATGCATAGCCTATCAATTTCTGCCCTTTAGTTAGGATAATTAATCTAGTAATAATTACTTTAGTAGTAATTCTAACTAATAGAAACATAGATCTTCCACATCTCATCCTATGTTTCTAGAGCTACTCCTTAAAGGCATATTCTGTTTAGACACAAGGAATATCCTTTTGGAATATTCTTAAAACAAATTTCTCTATTCTTTAAGCACTTTATTTTTTTTTGTATCCTTTGAAGTTCTTTTGAGGTCCTCATGAGATATGTATATAATCTATACACAAAATCACAACTGTTCCCCTGCATAACAATATATGTATAATTACTTGGTTATGTCCTCGTGCTAATGCAGACAATTTCTGTCCTCTATGGATTGTATGCCTCCCATCACCTGTTTGAAGTTTATTAAATGTTATCATTTTAATAAGTAGTACTATTACTGTAATTATGATTATCATCATCATCATCATCATTGCTCAGACATACCCGTTCTAAAGTATTGGAAGAAAGCCTACAAAAGCTTGGAGTTGAGAAACTCAGCAAAGATGATGTTCAAAAGCTACAATGGGAGGTTTTGGAAGCCAAAATTGGAAATTGGATTCATTTCATGCGTATTGCTGTAAGATCACTGCCAAATTTGTTGATATGCTTTTCATATATTTTTGCTTAAATATGAAATTGTACCTGAACAGGTCAAATTGTTGTTTGCTGCCGAACGGAAAGTCTGTGATCAGATATTTGAAGGATTTGACTCTCTTAGTGATCAGTGTTTTGCTGAAGTAACTACAAACAGTATTTCCATGCTGCTTAGTTTTGGAGAAGCTATTGCCAAAAGCAAGAGATCACCTGAAAAGTTATTTGTGCTTCTGGACATGTATGAAATATTGCAAGAAATCCATTCGGAGGTATTTTCTTTTAAAATCCAAATTCTTGAATCTTGCCGCAACTTTGAGTCCACTGTGAAGGTTTTTATGGCTGTTTTGTACGCGGTTAGGAGGCATAATTCAATGGTTGTAACATATTATCAACTTTTTCTATGGTGGACAATTTGCAGATTGAAATACTCTTTAAAGGCAGAGCTTGCACCAAAATAAGAGAAGCTGTAATGGGTTTGACAAAACAGCTTGCACAAACCGCCCAGGAGACCTTTGGAGATTTTGAAGAAGCAGTTGAAAAAGATGCTACTAAGACTGCAGTAACTGATGGAACTGTCCATCCTTTGACAAGCTATGTGATTAACTATGTGAAGTTTTTATTTGAGTAAGTTCACATGTGCTGCATTCTGCTTCAAATTCTTGAACATATTCTTTAAATTATGTCATTTTATATTGTTTTCACTGGTGAGAAAGCTACACTACATTTACCGAGGATTTGTAGATTTTAGGTTTTCTTAATTTTTTTGTGGGTACAGCACAGCTTTCTTCAATTTCTTTTGCCACTTTTCTTCACTTGTTTTATTTATTTGTTTGTAAGGTACACTAAAAATTAGTTATTCACTTGAGAGTTGGTTCATGAGTCCGAAAAACTCTTTTGCCTGGAAATTAATATTGGCTAGTGCAAAATAGAAATTGGAAGTACAAAAAAGTTGTGTTTTGGTAATTGGTACAGGTTTGGGGAAACATTTGCTTGCACGTGCTAGAAAGATGATTCCTTGAATGTATATCATTAATAATGTTTGGTCTCCTGCAAGAATGAGCAGGGAGATGTTGAATTTACATCAAATTTCCCAATGCTGACAAGATCAAATGGGACTGTGAAGGGTACTGTGCTGCAGCATGCCTGTACTTTCACTAACTTGTGTTCAACAATGTCTGACCTTTCCCAAGTCATCCTGTGGATTTTTCTGTTGTACTAGTTTGAGTTTTGTTTTCCAAACCCATGCTTTAATTCTAAGTTAAGTGAAATTACATATCAACCATTCAATTTCTCAGACTTTATGTGAGGATAATGCTTAAAATACTTTCTCCTTCTAATTGTGATTGTAAATCATGCCTCTATCTACACTTGAGATCTTGACATATTTAACCACACCCGAATTCACTAAATATTTGCAGCTATCGGTCTACATTAAACCAACTTTTCCAAGGGATTGAAGGTGAAAGTGATTCTTCACAGCTAGCTTCTGTGACCATGCGAATATTGCAAGCTCTTCAAACCAATTTAGATGGGAAATCTAAGCAATATAGAGACCCTGCTTTGACACACCTATTTCTCATGAACAATATTCATTATATTGTCAGATCAGTTCGAAGGTATGTCATCCAAATGTCCTTTTTAATTTCACTGAAACGTGAGAATTTTACTGCATCTTCTGCCAGTTCAGAATTAATGTTCTCTTAATTCTCTTCTAATTTAGGTCTGAAGCGAAGGATTTGATGGGGGATGATTGGATACAACGACATAGGAAAATTGTGCAACAGCATGCCAATCAATACAAAAGAAATGCTTGGGCGAAGGTGATTTCTTGTTGACTGAGATTATCACTATTTGTCTCTAAGACATCACAAACATTTTATTTATTTGAAAAAAACGGAATCAATACAATAAATAGAGGAAATTTGATATCCTCTAATAATAAACATATGGTACAAGAATAAATAAAAGTATTTTTAATAATACATGTATAATCTAGATATTCTTGACTATATAGGATCTGATCCTTATCTCTATAATTATAACATATACAAATTTGTTCATTTAGCATCCTACCTTTTTTCCAAGAAATATATTGTGTATTTAGCATGACTACACGATCAGAGCCATTATGTTTGTCTTTCTATCACAATCAGAGCACAATGTCACCCAATTCTCCATTGATTTACAATTACTTTAGAAGTTACTGTACCATTTCTGACGTCCTTTTTTTTTTTCTATTGGCAGATTCTGCAGTCCCTCTCTATTCAGGGCCTCATCTCATCAAGTGGTGGCGGGGGTAGTACCGCTGGTGGTGATGGGGGCAGTAGTGGTGCTTCAAGAGCGGTTGTTAAAGACAGGTAGCTTTTTTGTTGCTTCCTTTCGGATGCTATTTAAGAATTAAAGCCTCTGTCCTTTCTTTTGTCATATGTCATTGCGTCTGTGTTCTCAGGTTTAAGACATTCAATACCATGTTTGAGGAACTTCATCAGAAACAATCTCAGTGGACAGTACCAGACACAGAATTGCGAGAATCTCTCATTCTTGCAGTTGCTGAAGTCTTGTTGCCTGCCTATAGATCATTTGTGAAACGTTTTGGGTGCGTATTCTCCTTTTAACGAATTCTAGCACTACATATATTATTATGCTCTTTTTAACAAACTTTTAACTATTAAAAGAAATTATTAGCAAGTGGAAGCTACAATATCATAATAGACTCATTATACTAGAAGTGAGACCCACTTAATTTTGTGATTCTCAACTATTCCATCAAATAATGTGTTAAGAGAGTATTGTTAACACTTTTGTAACTATTTTTTATGATTGCTTAGTTTACTAAATTGAAAAAATTGCAACCCCTCCCCTGGTAAATGCTTAAATTACACTTCCCTTCATAGATTAATTTGTTATTTTTTTAGTCCAATTTAGTGTGATCTTGCTTTTTTGAGACACATTTTTCCCCTCGTGATTCTCGGCATTATTGGCAGTAGTTTTAACTTTAACCCTTACTACTAGAAACGAAGAGTTTTGGTGATGTCGCAGTCAGACAGACAAAAATAGTTGCCAATGATAGTGAAAATTGCAGAAGAAAAAGTCAGACAGACTTTTCTTCTCACAAGAATAAAGTACATAAATTTTCTGACAGTTTTATATAGTTCCAATTCACTCCTTCAACAGGTTGATTTGTTGGAATTATATGCCTTGTGTTCTTGGTGTTGTGCCATTATTTAGCTATAAATCATAACTGAGATTGTGCTTTACAGGCCTCTAGTGGAGAATGTAAAGAGTAGTCAGAGGTACATCAAATACAGTGCTGAAGATCTAGAGCGAATCCTAGGTGAATTTTTTGAAGGAAAAAACATGAATGATTCCAAGCGGTAATAGTATGAAGATTTTTTACATTAGCATATATATACCTTTAATGTCTTAAGTTTATCTCTTTTGAGATGCATACATGTAATAAGGCATTGGTAGCCCCCATCAAAAGTCAGGAGGTAGCTTGTTCCATTTATCATTTTTTGATGACACATGACATTATGTTCAAAGTAGAGAGGGGGTTTTGTAGAAGAAGTGTTATTGTATTATATAGAATAAAAGGATTTTTGTACAATAGATACAAGCTATATGCATAGAAGAGATGAGCATAGAACATAATCAGAAATGATAGCAACAAATAACAAACTAATCTGTGCTGAATCCATGAGCAACTATGCAACTGTGATTTTCTTAATGCATGTTTGGCTCCACGTTTAAGCCTTTCATTTGATATTGATTGATCTTCAAGAGATTTTAGGTACAAAGAAAGGGTTTTCGTTTTCCAAAGTTATGACTTTTGGGAATGATGATTTCTGGAAATGATAAAAATATCTTTGGTTGGTCATAAAAATTCTGGAAATATATATAAATTTCCGAAAAAACACATTGGCGTGATAGTATTTTATTAGAAACTTGATTGCTTTATCATCATATTAAATTATTTAACAGGAGTGACATCATTTTAACACCGTAAAAAATTTAACTTCTTTTATACTCATGGAAATAGTTTTTTCCAGAAGTTATTATATAGGTTATGAAATGTTTATTCTAGAAATCTTGTTTTTAAAAGTTTGTTTTAGAATATATTTTATATTTTAAAACTTTTATTTTATAAATCTTGTTTCAAAAATCTTATACCATGAAAAACATGCTCCAGAATGTAATTCATATATTTAAAAAGTGTATTATAGGAAAGTTTTTAAAAACAGACTATAAAGAAGGATGAAATAGTCATTTTAAAAGGTAGGGGGGTTCAGGTTAAAAAAAGTGCCTGATATATATATATATATACTGGTTGCATTTGTCAGAAGAGGTAGTGGTTGGAGTAGCGGTGTCGTCGTAGGTAGTTTTCATCTTATTTATTTTCTTTCTTTTTGTAAGTTATGAAATTTCATTTGGATTTATTTAGGGTTGATTTGAATTGGATTTTGAGAAGAATTTGGTTTGAAGATGTGAATCTGAGTCACCAATACTTCCAAAAAAAATTTTTGGAAATGCAAAAGAACACTAAATTTTTTTTTTGGAAATGCAAAAGAACAATTCTAAAAAAAATTTCCAAAATATGACGAGTGGTATCAGAGCCAAACTGATAGCCAGAAAAATGTGTCTCAATCCAAAAGTCTGGATGCATTATGTTTGTATTTATGATGAGTAAGTAGAGAGAGAGGAACACCAAACTATGGATTTCCCCTCTACGTCTACGTCTACATGTACAGAAAATATCTCTATCACCCTATCTTCCAAAATCACCATCCCTGATTCATGTAAAAAGACCCTTTCTTCGAAAATAGGCAATCTTATTGAATACCAGCACATACCAGAGGAGTCGCAGATCGACCACTCCTTACCTTCGCTTCTAAGTCCGTACAGCGTCTTCCGACGAGATAAATCCAAGTTCTCTTGGATCTCCTCTATCAACAAGTTAATCTCTACACCAAAGAAAGGATGTCGGGAGTATATCCAGAGTTCTCGCATGGACCAGGTGGCACTGCATGC
>Ga0209489_104531_pt1 | contig 25460 bp, 13 predicted proteins | sample SiratrowhiteBW_FD_187527 | JGI IMG/M metagenome (GOLD analysis project Ga0209489, IMG submission 187527) | Root nodule microbial communities of legume samples collected from California, USA - Siratro white BW (SPAdes) (version 2) | ecosystem: Host-associated > Plants > Roots > Nodule | place...
TATATATATAACCAATTTGTGAGATATAGAGTTTAGATTGATTTATAATATACTCAATATACCCATCACACTCCGTACAAATTGGCTAATGTTTAAAAAGAAGATGAAAAGTTGTTTTGTTATGAAAGAACATGTTGTTTAATTAATGTAAGTATATAAACTTGGGTTTCGTTTGAGCTTAATCTCTATCATTTTCTCAATAAAAAAGGTTGATTATTTTCAAATTCAAAATTAGGATCCAAACTAATCTTATTTCCTTAATCTTTGACATCATTTTGTTTTTTTTTACTAATAGAATGGTGCTTCTGTTATTTCTCTAGTGTTTAGCAACTTTTTTTCTCCTGTAGTTGGGATGAGAGTAAGTTCTCTCATACTTTCTTGGGGTTTGATTTTATTATTTGCTACTATAAGTGTTTTCAAAATATATAGTGACACTTTTAAACTTAAGGCATAAATGGCTTCTTTTGGTTTTGAGAGAATAATTATGGTATTTTCATTGTCACTTGTAAATTTTATGATTATATTTACATTGATAATAACCCTAAGTTGATTTAGGGCATAACACAGCTAGTTGGTTGGGAGTTCGATGTTCATTACTTATACGCAAAAGTGTGTTTGCGACTACTGCCTATTGAAAAGGAAGTATTGGTGAAGGTGTGGAGTTATTACTCGGCCTCCACAATTTGGGTCATGGTAATTGGAGGTATTTGGAGTCTTCGCAATGTAGTAATATTCTTCATCATAGGTTTTCGATACTTGTCCTCTTGACACTAGAAAGGTTGGCCCTCTTCCTACCTCTGCCTTATTTCTTTACTTTCTTGTTGAGAACACCGATCCCCTCAACATTTCTTTGTTTGATCTCAGGCATTTCATGCTGAATAGTTAGGAATAGTGCCATGTGATTGGTATCACCCACTCTTAAGTCTACTAGTATTTGATCTTGAGCTATGTTTCGTGTTGATACCACTAAATTCATTAAACCAATCTTTCTCAGCCCCATGATGGACGCCAATTGTTATTGTATGGACTGGGGAGATGTCTTCCGTTTCTATTGTAGTTGTCTAATCACTCTATATGATGGTCTTCTATTGAGGTTTTGGTTCTAGGTCTTTCACTGAGGTCGTGGTACCTGATCTTCTATTGAGGTTTCAACTCTTGCTTAAGGGGAGACATTGGTTTTCTATCATGTCATTATGAACATGGAGGCGAGTACCTACAAAATTTAGTACTAATATTTGAAGAGTTTAGGATTTGATATTTATAGATATATGAGTATAGTGTTCATAGTGGACTTGAATTATCATGATCCTTCTATCTTAATTCTAACACTATAGATAAATTTAAGATATCTTAAATACTCCACATAGTATCATCTGTGTCTATGCATGATCTTCACTAAGACACTAAAAAATCTTGGTCATGAAAGGTAATCAATAAGGTGCCTGGTATCGTCTTGATTTATGCATAATCTTGACTTAGATATATTGATGATGTCTAGTACAACAACTTTCACCATTAAAATGATTACTTATTAAAATAAAAGTATAATCTTTAGTATTTTTAGATAAATAATCAATTTAACTTTTGAATGCGTGAATATTGTTAAGTTAAACTTTCACCATTAAAAGGATTACTTATTAAAATAAAAGTATAATCTTTGGTATTTTTAGATAAATAATCAATTTAACTTTTGAATACGTGAATATTGTTAAGTTAATTATTAACAAAACATTTTTTTTAATTTAATTCCTAAATCAGCAAACAATACAAATTAATACCTAAATATTATAACTTATAATAAAATAGTTCTTGATTTAGTGTCAAATGAATTTTAAAAAATAAGACATTAAATATTTTAAATATTTAGGGATTAAGTAAGGTTTTTCATTTTTTTGGAGAAGAAGATTGATAGAAGCAAATTGGTTATTCATTTTTATTTACTTTTTTATAAGGGGGGATGGTCTTTATTTTTGTTTCTATATTCCGTCTACGTTGGGCAAGTGAAGAGAGTTTGTGGATAATAATGTTGATAACTGTTAGGGAAGCCTGCTGTTCTTCTCCCCTCAATTTCTGCCTTAATCGTTTCAAAGCTAAACCCTCTAAACCATTCAAAACATCCATTTGCCAAGCCAGTTTCTCTGTCCAAAGAAGACCCACCCATTCATGGAATACTGGGTATCTCTCAACCAGGTATACAACTTCCTCTACCCACTTTTCATCGTTATTTGTTTTTATGCTCAAGCACTAATTATGGGTTTGAATCCCTTCACCCAATTGTTTCTACTTTAATGGGAACACTTCAAAAGACTTACTTGAACAATATGTGCTCCGTAAATTGTTTCCTTTTGGATACAATTAAGTCATTGTCTGTGTTTGGTTCAGAAGTACTAATTGCTTTTACCATTAACAACATGCATAAACTTATCCCTTGATCAGTAATGCTTCTTTGTTATTGTAACTTTTGGAGTGGAGAAAGCCATGGTGTGGGGGGTTACTAGCATATGTGAACTTTCAACTCCACTCAATGAATTAAACATTAGCTGTTTCTTGGACCAAATACTATAGTGCTTGTGAATGTGATCATTGGTTAGTTCAATTGTGTCTTCTACTCAATTTTAGAGAAATCTACAATCATTAATTTTCTTCCGCCTTCTTGTTGGTTGTAATTATTTTGTCCCATACATGCTGTTTCAAACTCTGCAGCAGTGATGAAGCACACTTTGATCCCTTGGGTATTAACTCAGATTTACCTTCTGCTCTGAATTCTACTTGGGAAAACCTGTTGTGCTTGTTTACACAAACATTTGAGAGTACTTCAAGTACAGAAAAGGGAAAACCTAACTCTTCACAAGGGGTGGCAGGTACGTTTTTCTCTGTATTTTATTGAGCCTGAATTATGTGTTTTTTATCTCCCAGCAATAGAGGATTGTTCAGTTGATTATTTATTTTGGCATTGCAGCTGCAATAGAGGATAGTTCAATAGATTTTGGTGACTTTTTTAAAGGTCCACTTCCAGGGAAGTTTCTCAAACTTTTAGGGCTTCTTGCCTTGTCACGGCTCGGAGTTTACATACCCCTAGGTGGAGTTAATAGGGAGGCTTTTGTTGGAAATTTAGATCAGAACAGTTTATTAAGCACTTTGGATTCGTTTTCTGGTGGTGGTATTGGTAGACTAGGGGTATGCTCCCTTGGAATTGTCCCCTTCATCAATGCACAGATTGTTTTCCAGCTTCTTGCACAAATATATCCCAAATTGCAAGATCTTCAAAAGAGAGAAGGTGAGGCTGGAAGAAAGAAAATTCTACAGTACACCCGATATGCTTCAGTCGGATTTGCCATTGTACAGGTCAGCAATTTGTGAAGTTTTGTTTGGGCAATTTCTTTTACAAAAAAAAAAAAAAAATATTTATGTTGTGCACTAACTTTTTGCTATTGAAAAAGGAATGTAACTGTATGTTGGAAGGAGATTGTTTTCCCGAAAATCCATGCTGTTTAATAACTATTCCCTTATTCTAAGCCGTGCATATTACTAATTGAATTTTCTCTGAAATTTTGTGTTTGTTCCTTTTTTTTTTTTTTTCACTACAGGCAATTGGCCAAGTTCTTTACCTACGTCCCTATGTCAATGACTTTTCTGTAGAGTGGGTTCTTTCTTCTGTAATCTTATTGACTCTTGGCTCTGTGTTTACAACATACATTGGGGAACGAATTACAGACCTAAAACTTGGGAATGGCACCTCTCTTTTGATATTCACAAACATTATATCGTACTTGCCAGCTTCTTTTGGTAGGACAATTGCACAAGCATTTAATGATGCTAACTACGTTGGACTTGCTACCATTATTGTGTCCTTCGTTCTTTTGGTAGTTGGTATTGTTTATGTTCAGGTAAATCTCATTCATATTGTTATAATAAAGATCTAATTGAGCCAACAAAGAGAAGTTGATCTCAAACAATGGTTTTCAGGAAGCAGAGAGGAAAATCCCTATTAACTATGCTTCTAGATTCACCAGCAGAAGCACTGGACTTGAAAAGTCTGCTTACCTACCCTTTAAGGTCCTCCATCCACTTCACCAATTTCTAGTTTTATCTTTTGTTAAAGTTATCTCTTCCATGTATTTATTTTCAAATAGAACATCAAATTTGAGCATGTAAATCTTCTACTGTCAGGTAAATAGTTCTGGAGTAATGCCTATCATCTTTTCTACGTCGTCATTAGCTCTTCCTGGTACTTTAGCACGCTTCACTGGTTTAGCTGCTTTAAAGAAGGCTGCAGTGGCATTAAATCCAGGAGGTAATTCGTTGTTTCTGCATGATAGGTTTCAACAGATAGAATGGAAAGATTTTGAAGAAAAAATAAGGCAATGAGCCTTTATTAAAGTGTCTATTGGTCAGTGTAACCATGAAATAAATGAGGTATTTGAGAAACCTCTCCTCTCCTAACACCCCTTTTAACTGTCTAAGTACCACCCCTTTTACTCCTATTTGTAAGATATTCACTTACAGCTGTGTTTGCCCTCTATAAGCCATCACATATACTCTCTTAATCACTGTTCTCCTGTCACTGCACTAGATTTATATTAAGACTGTCGCCTGAAATGCCTTGCCCTGGCATGCGTGTTGATCTTGTGTATTTGACAAATATATAATGCAAACACTGGCATTGTTGTTGCCATACATTGTTCAAATGAATTTCAATTATGCTTTTTTGTCCTTAAAAGTTCTTTCTTTATAAATTGATGTTTTCTACTTAACTGGACATTTGTTGTAGGTTCCTTCTACCTTCCATTTAACATACTTTTGATAGCCTTCTTCAACTATTATTATACTTTCCTACAACTGGACCCTGATGATGTGAGTGAACAACTGAAACGACAAGGTGCATCAATTCCACTTGTCAGACCAGGCAGAAGTACAGCTACATTTATCAAAACAGTAAATTTCTTCCTTCTGATTATAACCCGTCTTTGTTGTCTTAAAAATATATTATATACCAATATACGCTAGTATGCCTTTACCTTTCAAGTTTTGCTGATTTGATGAAAGTTCAAAACTGTCAGGATTGTGACATCTTTTTGTGAATTGAGGTTTTGGAAATTCAATGAACATTCTATCTTGAACTCAAAATAAGTGAAACCATTGGCTTTCTCCCTTGGTGCAGGTTCTTGGTAGAATATCAGTTCTGGGTTCAACATTTTTGGCCATCTTGGCTGCTGGTCCAGCAGTTGTGGAACAGATCACTCACTTGACTGCATTTCGGGGATTTGCAGGAACATCTGTTCTTATTCTTGTTGGTTGTGCAACAGACACGGCAAGAAAAGTTCAAGCTGAGATTATATCGCAAAAGTATAAGAACATAGAGTTCTATGATTTTGATAAATATTGACCGTTAAAAAGATCATTTACAAAACTAGAAAAAAGCTGCTACATAATTCTCCCGAGGAAATGCTGCTAAAAGCCTCCCGTCGTACAGCAGTGTAACTTTTACATTTTAAATCGGCCTGTAAATAATGCTGTAGAGCAGCGATTTGCTTTATTTGTAGTTGAAATGATTGCTTTTAAAATCAATCCGCTTTGATGGTCTTGTGTAGCATGTAACAACTGGTTATAGCAATCAATTAACGTTATTCTTGGCATTCTATTGGCACGCAATCAGGTCTTCAAATTAAGTGCTATGAGTAGCATTCAAAATGCAAGAAAACAACGTTTTAACTTTGCCCCCTTTTCACCCTTCTAACTATCAAACAGGGTTTCATGCATACTATGCACAATATTAATCAGCCTACTCATATGAAAATTATATGTAAGATTATACGCAACTGAGTAATACATTACATCCATTCGCTGATGATAAACTTGTATCCCCCTTTGTATCTTACTCATTAAAATACATCATCATCTACCAGCAAGGGTCTTTATGCAGAGAGGGATATGCCGGATTTGTGACCAACAGATTGGTTATCCACACTGATATATGTAGGTTGCAACTGAATCTGAAATGCCACTGACTAAGTGTAACTAATCATCATCGGCTTCGGTGGAAAAGTCGGGTTCTTCGGGCTTGGGTAACTTGGGCATGTCATCTTTAATCTTCAAGGCTCCTCTTCGTGTATTAGCAGCAAATCTCGAAGCAAGAATTGTTGCCCCAAGGTTCAATTTAACCTGACTTGAGTTTGAACTGGCAGAATAGTCCTCATGTTCTCTCTCACTAGCTACTGTTTCATCTAAAGGAATGGATTCCTTCAAACCGAGGTCTTTCATAGATATCCTTTTCTTGTATCGGCGCCAAGCAGCCTGTATAAAGCAGGCTGCCCAAGTCCTCCAATGGTGGGAATAAAATCGAAAAGTGTGCTGCAGCTTCTTACTGTGAAGGCGCCTAAATTGATTGGCAACAAACTTGAGGTCTTCAGCCCGAAGAGCAAAACCCTCAACCTCACTAAGGGCTTTAACTGTCCTGGTTGAAGAAGGCAAATTAATGGTTGATTTTGGGAGTAAAGCCCAAGAAAGTAGTTCCTCGCCACAAAAATCTCCTGGTCTCAATATGATGGAGTTGAAGAAACCAGTCCGGCCACCATTTGTAGTGGAACTATCCAGTCTACCTCTAATGATAAAAAGCATTTCAGTTACGGGGTCACCCTCACGAACAATGTAGGTGCCTTGAGTGCTCAGAGACGATACCAGCCTCTCACATATAGCATCCAGAAGCAGATCATCCATCTGTGAGAAGAAGGGAACCTGAAAACAAAGGAATTTGTTTAAATGCTTTATAATAGAGTAAATGTTTATACTTATTAACATTCTACGTTCACTGGCATCAATGAGAATCAATCTCTCAATCCAACTTCTATTCTATCCTACAATAAGAAGCCTACTTGCTAATGTCAAACTCAGACACAAGAACATAATTCGAACTAAAGATGTACCTAATGAGTAAATCTTCAAGACAGTAAAGCATTTTGTGAAAATTTACGCATCACAGCTCCTACTACAGGTAATCATAAAATACGATCTTGTGATAGAACTGGAAAAAACAATCAACAATGGTCTATATTATGCTTCAAAATGTGAACATGACCACAGAAAGATTTGTAGAGAAAACAGTCAGCAGAAATCATACTCTTCTAACAAGGTCTAAGCACAGGTGCCTTTGAATATCACGGCGAAGATCAGCAGGTAATGCACGTAGAATGGTTTCCTCATCAACTCCGCGAGTAGCAAGCCATTTATATTGAACAAATCGTCTAACACGACTTCTCAAATCTTCAGGGAGTTGGCGATGCCTCATCCACTCTTCTGTGTCTCTTCGCTTAAGCCTCCACTCCTCAAGCCTTATAGTAATAGATTGCAAATACGTCTAGCCAAAGAAACAACCTCAATGCAGAATCAAATTAAACAAACAAAAAAGAACTAAACACTGCATTATATTAGTATAGTAGATTGCTAATTATTCTAATAAAGTCTAACAGATTATTTGGCCTTGTGTTTCATACCACATATCCCTTTGTCAAAAAGACCATGTTCGCAAAAATCCCAACAAATCAAGAAAATTTTAATTCTCCACTCTATACCAGAAATAGGTAACAGGTGGAGTCTGTTTTAAATTCTTGATAATTTAGATATTAATTGTTTGTACACTGAAAACAAATTATATGCAAATACCTGCATGTTCCCAATCAAATGGGAAAATAATACAAGACCTAAGATGGCAATGACAATAGCGAATGATGTTTCTCCAATAAACGTGCTAGTGTCTAGGTTCTGCCCATAAGAACTGCAACAAAGCCAAAAGAATTAAGAAATAAGCATAAAAAAAATATCATTAATCTCTAAAATATTAAAATTAAGACATAACAAACTCCCTGCCAGTGCTACATACAATTTCAGAGTCTACTTAAGTTCAGCACATCTATTTTATCCTTATACATTACATATAAGAGAATTTTTTATCCCTTTACCAACTTAATTGTTAGACCTAGACGGATCTGAGAAGATCTTAGACGATCTTATCAAGACAGTTTAGGCTTATAAAGAGGTAGTGTCTTATAAGAGCTTAAAAGGCTTAGGCTTCTATCACCTTATATGCAAAATTTGTAAGGACCAGTAAGGCCTCAATCATAAGATAGTATTAACTAAGTCCCGTAATATTAACTACAAATAGTGTCAGTCTGACAAAATTAAAAATCTTACTCACCCCTCACCTTATTAGTTGGATTTGTACGGATGAGATAAGCCCAAAATCTAAGATGAAGACTATTGCAAAAGTATTGGCTGATAACTCGATTTTAATTATGTTGGCAAGCCTATCTTCCATGTTGAGAGCATTATTTATAGTTCATCGATCATGAGCATAATTGGAGTGCTTTTGAGAGGGTAAAAATTTAGATTTATGAAATTGTTTTTATAATTATTTACCGATACACCTAGTAGGCTAGTATGATGTGTTACTAATTTTATAATTATTTTGGTTCACATCAAGAAAAGAAATCGTATATGGAAAAAGACCATAAATGATGTGGCATTTGTGATGGCTAATTCAAGATTGAAAAAGAAGGATGTTAGCAAAACAAATTCCTATAAAATTGATGATCATGCTTTTCATGATGAATATGGAGGAGAAATATGCTTTAAATGAAGACATATTGGTAAGTTGGAGAAGATGCAGATGCTAGTGGTGGTGGTGCTGCACCTATGGATGATTTGGAGGTTCCTCCAATTGAGGGTCATGGAGATGACACTAATGAAAATGAAGATAATGTGGAGCAAGATGACTATCCTGTTTTTAATATGAATGATTTCCTTGGATAGTTTGTTTGTATTAAACATCTATGAATTTATAAGTCGTTTTATTTATGAGTAATTTTATGAATTGTTAATCTATTTTTAGTTGTGTTATGTATTGGATCTTACTACTTAAAACTTATTATAAGTTATTTTTATCATCTATATTATTTTTAATGCATGTACAAGTCTATGAATATAACTTTTCATATACCCATAACTCATGATTCGAGTTACGATTTTTTATCTCCCTTTCCAATCCTCTTAAGATCCTCAAGTTTGACAACATTGGTAGTGTGACAGAAATTGACAATAGAATTCAATTTCACAGAGTTTATTAGACTAAAAGGAGAGCTCAATGAGCTTCTATAGAGATGAAAGAAAGATCAAAGCCTAAGCAACTCCAAAAAAATATTCTATACCCAGCTATATGCCTGCCAAACAAACCACAATGTTCATTTCCCTCACTCCCATGCTCATCTCCAAAATACCCATTTGCTATCACGTGCCATTTACCTGCAACCACATCTAACTAACTAATTCCGGGGCCATTCTTATTCCTTCACAGAATGGACATTCCATATTGTGAGCACTTATAGTTACTGGTCCAGTATATGGACCTATTCCTTACCAATTGGCCTAGAACCATATCACGGAGCTGCATAAATACCTAAACTAGATTATTACTATAAACAGTTATTTAGAGATTTTGATTACAACGCATATCACATCTAATATGAATATGAAATAATTTGAAATTTTTTTGAGTGTCGACAACCTCCTTTTTCTCCTCCATTTTAAACCTTATAATTTTTACACCAGCATTGTAGTCAGCATCATCTTGAGATCAAATAATCTCGAGGTGAACTGATTCAACAAAACATTAATTAATCAGATGCACCAATTATAAAATCAATTTTCGGTACTCAAGGAAATGCAAGTCATACCTTAATTGCTGCAATCCCCACCATAAACAATAAAGGTATTTTGGAATAAAGACTGAAGAAACAACATGTTTCTTTACTGCATTTCCAAATATTCCAAACTTGAAACCAGTATCATCATTACTGGCATCACAGCTGCTAAACACATTTGTACTATTCGCCCATATCTTGCGCAGCTCAACATTCAAAGAACTGCAGTCCAGGTAGCCAAAGCAAATTTCAGGATTTTGTTCCTTTTTGCAAAAGGATTTCAAACAAGTAGTGTATCGGTCCACAGATAGAAGGTACCAAGATGCTCCTAAAACCTGCAATAACAAGTATAGAAACATATACTGTTGATATCTTTTAGCAGAAAACTAGACTTAAGTCAATAAGATTCAGACTTCAAAAAGTTCAGATGTGTGGGTGGGTACGTGTGTTTGAGAGAGAGAGAGAGAGAGAGAGAGAGAGAATGTAAAAATAGAATCATAAAACCAATCAAAACGTCATACATGGCTAGCTAACATATACAGTAGCAAGTTATATGCAGCTCCTGCCCAAGCAGTCTTTGTAACCACTCCTGTTGCTTTGATTATTTGAGAACTTAATGGAAAAATCAAATACAATCTTGGAACATATTGGAGCAGAACAATCAATGCAAGTGCATTATTCTTGTGATCGGTTTGAGGGCTTCTTGTTGCTGGGATAATAAACCAGATGACCATCTGAAAGAGAAAAAAAGTTCAATCAGCTATTATCTACATACCTCAGCTGCAAAACACTTCAAAAATTTAAACCAACTAAACTGCTCTGTTTGCATAACTTAAGTATTTGCAATATCACACACTGGCCTCAAATTGGACATATTAGTACACATGTTTTAGACTCTTTCCATTAAATTTCATTTTAGCAGTGTATATGCATCGCTTAAATCAATCATATAAGAATCTAGATCTTATAGGCCACCTAAAGTGATCAAGTGATGTAAGAAAAGAAAGAACCCTTTTAGTGACAAACCAGCTTAATTGATTCATGACCTTAGTTCTGTATGTTGGCCCAGAATGGAAAAGGGAGTATCTCCAATACAGTTAGCTTTATTTATTACATTATTGTAATATAGTGGGTATCGTACCATGCCCAAAACTAGAAACTTGCAATGAACTGCGAAACTTGTACATTTACCGTAAAGATAATTTTTCAACTAAATATTTTTCTCAATTATCTTTATCTCTATTTTTATGGCACAAATCAAAATCAACAACCAGAGAAGTTGCAGTAAAGTTATAGGATGTAAAAAAGATCAAGTAGTGCCACACTAGAACAACACACCTGAGGTAGAGGGAGTGTGGCAATTAAATCAATGAAGAAATCAGATCTGATATATCTTCTTGCAATCTTCTTTGGGTCCATGACAAGTTCCCCCCTGCCAAATACCCGTGAGCTTGGTGCCACATATGCTGTCCTGAACTTAATTATCAGGTGCAACAGATAAAAGAGATCAGCAATAGTGCGCAGAAAGGTCACAACAATGCGCAACGTTAGGTCTGTCCTTACACATGAAGACCCTGTATTTTCTTTCACACTAGGCAAATAAAAGTACAATGGATCAACAAAAAGAGCCACCAAGCATGAAACTATGAAGACCCGGTTCCATTTCAACACAATCTCACTACCAGGGTCAAGTATTCTTTTACGCCACGGCTCGTGGTCCTCCGGGAATACCTTGGATCCGCTAATTCTAAATGTTTCAATAATTCTATTTTTCCCCAATGGCAGCAAATTGCTAGGTTTAAGCGCTGGAGGCTCAGTTGCTCCCCACACAGGTTTTTTATGCTTTTTGCCATCCGAGTAGAACCTAAAACGTTAAATTCTTAGAACACACATCACATTGTTCTCAAATGAAAAGAAATTCAGAAAAATAAAATTGTTCAAGAAACAAAATTCCATTCAATTGCAGTGAATGAATGAGTTTGAATAGTACCAAGTAAGGGCCAAATAAAAAGGAAATGAAAATCTTTAGTTAAAATTGACGTATTAGAAACGAATTGGTGGAGGAAGCTTCAAGCTCTAGCAATCAATCGATGGAGTTATAAGAAATTAAGATACCTGACAAGCTTTCCCTTTTTCAATTCCATGGGAATGAGGAAGCTGGAACTGTATCCTTTAAAACCCTAACATGGAATCAGAATCAGAGGTCCAACACACTGGGATCTTTCACTGAAACCGCAAACGCAGACTTCGATCAATAATTAGTCAACAATTGTTGACTAGCGCTTTAACATTGGTAAAAGAAAGTATTAATATAACTAGACCAAACGTCGTCGTCGTGGTCCCTTTCTACTGAATTTTGTTGAAATACCTGACGCTATGAATAACTTTTGTTTTAAGTATTAAGTTGGGTATCTAATTAATTGAACTTACGTTTCTGATTATTTTAATGTTGGTCACATTGAAATATGATCTTAACGGTTAAAAAGTATGTGTTATTTTTATTATTTGTATTCATAGCATATCTTATCATATCACAAAAATATATTGGTTGCTACTATATAAAAAAAATAAGTTCAGAGATAAAAAAATTTAAAAATTTCAAAGATAAATTAAAAGATAAGAGATAAAATATGAAAAATTTTATTTTTTAGAGATTTAAATCAAAATGTTTTAATTCATTGATCACTTAATTCAAAAATTTATATTTATTGGATGTTCAAAATAAAAATTAATGATATATTAGACAAATCGTTATTGAAATGAAGTTTTAAATTATTTTTGTAGTTGATAAAAGGTAAATTGTATAATAGATTATTTAATAGGTCGTATAACAATCAAATTTTTATAAGACTATATAATGAATATTCTAACTATAATAATCAAAATATGAACAACAACAAAGATTATAAGAGATCAACATCCAAGAATTTATCTTAATTTACTCAACTTAAGAAACTGTGTCATAATCATATTAATAATCATATTAACATTAATATTATTTACAGATTTTATTCTTAAGTAATTATCCACAAATTTTATCTATAAATAATCACAGTTTACTTACTAATAGAAATTTATAAATAATAATCTTTATGGATAATAATATGTTGATAATACTATATTTAAATTTAATTAAGGATAAAGATGTGTAAATAATAATAACCTTCAAATAATTATAATATTTAATAGGTAAACTAAAAATTTCTTATAGTACAACTTTTCCTCATGCAACATTGATATTCTGTAGCATTTGAAATGTATTAGACCCATTACACACACTTTGTTTTATGGTTTAAATACTCTATTAACATTGATAATCATAGTCAATATAGAAAATTTGAGAAGTATAATTTGAAAGTATAGTACAAATTTCTCTCATGCAACATTGATATTCTATAGAATTTGAAATATATCAGACCCACTACACACACTTTGTTTTATGCTTTAAACACTCTATTAACATTGATAATCATACTCAATATAGAAAATTTGAAAAGTATAATCTGAATATATATATATATATATATATATATATATATATATATATATATATATATATATATTGTTTTAGTTGATTATAATTAAAACACGTACCTTTTATCATCTCAGCTCAAAGGTTTAAGATAACTACTTAGATTTAAGCATAAGTCAGACTAAAAAAAATATCTTTTATATTTTTCAATAATTTATATCCATAATTTAATTTGAGTGAAGTATTTTCACTATATCACACATATGATTCCTTCTTTTTAGGACTCCAAATAGTTTATGGTTGTTATCTATATAGTTTTTACCTTAACAATTCTTATAATATACAATGTAAATTATTTATCTATTCTATTTTAGACTTTATTTATTATTCTAGAAGTCTGGACTTTATTTATTATTCTACAAGTGAAAAATAAATGAAGGGAATTTCACACATACACATATTATTCTTTACTCATTATTGACTTCTTTTAATTTAAAAAATAATAATTTATGTTAAACTACTATTTTTATTTTTCTAGGATAAAAAATCCTCTTACCTCTAACGTTAAAAGATAACTTTTCTTATCGACATGTAAGCTTAAGAAAATATGAAAATACTCATGACAAATATAAACACCATTACAAACGTAATTTCCAAAGAGATTATCAAAAGGGTAAAACTTTCAGAAGTAATATAAGTACTTTTTGATATCAGATTTAAAGTTTCACCTTAATAAGATGGATATTATAAAAATAATATTATAAATATATCAAATTAACATCTTAGACATTCCTATAAAACTTTAATATCTTAATTAAATCAATACCTTAAATCCCTTTAACAAAATATAAATTCAATTAGAAATCAACCCTAATAATAACTACGCTACTGTATGTAAATTAAATTTTGTCATTCTTAATAAATAAATAAATAAAACTAAGCGTGCTTATAATATTATATTTATTTTAAACTTACAATCCTTAATTTTGTACATCTGCCTTAGTGTATACTATCACTTAATTTATAAGGAATGTCTTTACTTATTTATTGTCTGATTTAAATTACATAAAATTTACTAATTACATATGCTAATTTTTTGTTGCAGCTCAACTATATATATAAAAAATCTATTTCATCAGAATCATGATACAATCTTGAATACAATCAATAGTCATGGATGTTGATTTCTTTCATAACGTGATTCCTTAAACACAACTTCTTAATTCAGTTTTTTTCTATTCTATACGACAGCATTGAACTAATTCACGAACCAGAATGGAAAAGAAAGAAAAAAAAAAAGTGAAAGGAGATTAAAAAGAAAAGAAACCGAGAGTCTTCAAATGGCACACATAGAAACCCTAGAATTTAAAAAACTAACAATAATCCAACCAAGCTGTCATCACAATCTCCCAACTGTTTTCCCTTCCGCGTCATCTCTCAGGGTGGATCAAATTATTTTACTACAAATCCAGCAACAAACATATTTTAAAGAATAGAAAACAATGAAAAGTGAGAATAATTGTTCATGTGGAAACAAAACAAACGAAAACTGATGTAAATAACATGAGAATGAAAGTTGAAGTAACGACAAAGCAGTGGAGCCGGTTTGGAAGACGGCCAGAAACAACGATCCGTTGCCGGCTATCCCCTGTAATTGCCAGCACAATCTATTCCAACCCCTTTCCCTTTCCCTCACTTTAAAATCCTCTTCATTTCATGACCAAGTCATGTTTCTCTTCCACCAAAAACATTGCACCCTCACTTCTTATCTCTTCTTTCACATCACTTTCTTTCCATGGGGAAGCAGCAAAGACACAAAATCAACAACAACCTTAACGTAACCAACACTGTCCCCACCAAGGTCAAACGAACGAGAAGAAGTGTCCCTAGAGATTCCCCTCCTCAACGCAGCTCTATATACAGAGGAGTCACTAGGTTAGGTCACTTCGTTATCACCATGCTGATAAAAAAGAAAACTTTGTTATCACCATGATGTTATTTTCCTGCTTTCCTTTCCCTCTCACATTTTGTTTATCATGTTTGTGTAAGATCAGGCACCGATGGACGGGTCGCTATGAAGCTCATTTGTGGGACAAGAATTGCTGGAATGAGTCACAGAACAAGAAAGGACGACAAGGTTCCATGCCCTTTTCTATCCATGCTAGTTCTTTTCAATTTTTTATGCAGTGTGTAGTTACCTTGATGAAGTCACTAACTTGTTTCCTTTTGATTTGGCAATGGTTCTTCACATACGTTCGTTAGTCTACCTCGGTATGTCTATATTATATTGTATATTATGAGCAGAAAAACTGAAGTATTATATATTCGAGTGATTAATGGAGCATAATCTTGTGTTCTTGAAGGTGCTTATGATGATGAAGAGGCTGCAGCACATGCTTACGATCTAGCAGCATTGAAATACTGGGGTCAAGATACCATTCTTAATTTTCCAGTACTGTCTCTCTCCTCCTAGAACAACACTGCTAATTCATCTTAGTTTTCTTTTCAATTTTTTTTTCTCTGAAATGATATTATTTTAAAAAATTCACCCAAAGTTCCATTTTCTTTTTATACTTAAAGAAAAAGTATACTTCAGAAAAGAATAATTTTTAGTAACTAAGATGTGTTAATGTGAGAAAGAAAATATTTTAAGAAAAATAACACATTTTTCTTGCAATTGTAGTTATCAACATACCAGAATGAAGTGAAAGAAATGGAGGGTCAATCTCGGGAAGAGTACATTGGATCATTAAGAAGGTAAAGCTCTTCCAGCTTCTTTTATGCTTCAAGATTAATATTGTAGAAAAGAAACCTTGTTTTGGCATTCTTTATGAAAAAATAAAAATAAATTGCAGGAAAAGCAGCGGTTTTTCTCGTGGAGTGTCTAAGTACAGAGGTGTTGCAAGGTAGTATTCCTCCAATTTTTGTTTTTTTTTTAAGTATGGGACTTTAAAAGAATTATTTTTCTATTTATTTTCTTTATTTATAAATCTGAATATTGCAAATTTGTAAATGTAGTTATTGTGATAGATACAGTTTACTGCTTCACTTATTTATTAGAGTTAAAAAATTTATTTTATTCCTTAATTTTTACAAAAGAAATAGATCAAAATTAATAGAAGAAGTTTTTGTATTATCAGTTATAATTAAATATTATTTGTCTGCTCTACATTATCAAACTTTATTTTTTATCTCTAAAATTGTTATTTTGTATTGCTTTAAAACACTATATAAACCGTTTTTAATTAAGGAATTATAAAAAGGGATAAAAGTAAATTATACTTCCTCCTCTTTTTAAGTGTTCAGTTTTTAAAAAACTTTTATGTTTATTTAATTCTAATTTTTTAAGTTTAAAATAAAACTAATTACTTTTCTGTCATTTTATTATCATTTACCTACTTTTTAATTAGTCTATATATATATTGTGATAGAGAAATGAGTAGAATAAAATACAATATCTTATAAATATTATTTAAAATATAAAAAATTATAATTTTTAATTGAAAAAAATATGAGGGAGGGAATACAATACTCCCTAGGTTCCTATATAATAGCCTTTTATAGTCTTTTCATAAAATTTAATTTTCTATTTTCAATGTAATTTTAATTAAGTTGTATATTATATTCATCTTAGTTTTATCTATTCATATAATTTTCAAACAATTTTCAATGCATAACAAAATGGAAATAATATACTCCCTTTGTTCTGGTATTATAGTTTTTTAAGATTGTTTCACCAAACCCTTGGTACTATATTTTATATTGACATTTCTCTTTCACTAATTATCACGTACTATCTCCTTTTTTTTTAAATATGAATAGAAGTTCGGCTCAATTTTTTAATCTTTCTCAAAGTTATTGTTGACGTTGAAGATTTTTTGTTTTAATTTGTTTGACAAAAAGTTAAACTTTCCCCTTTTTTTAATCTCTCTGAGAGTTATTGATGACCTTGAATTTTTTGTTTTTTAATTTCTTTGATAACGATTAATTTTTCATCCATAGATTTTAATCTGAAAATTTTTTATGACTTGATATTTTTTTACCAAAATAAAACTTTCCTCTGTAGCATTTAGTCTGAAAATTTTAACTACGGAAACTTTTCTCTTTTCTCATGTTATTCGATGTTTTCTTTTTTAAATTTAGATTCAAGTAAATATGATTATAAATTTTCTTTGTTGGAAATACATCAATTATGAGAGAAAACATCGAATGACATGAGAAAAGGGCCTTTTCTCAATGTGATATAAAGTGTGTGTCCACTAAAAAATTATTTAATATTTTAAAAATTTCAAAGTATAATAAAAATAGAAAAAAATATATAATTAGAAAAACTTATATTTCTTGAAATTCAAAAAAAATATTTTTAACAAAGAACAAACTTTTCTTTACAAATTACTACTAGTTTTTAAAAAAAATCATATAAATGAACAAAGTCTTAATATTTTATTATAACTAAAACTATGTTTATTAGTGAGAATGAGATTTTAGGGGCCTTAGCCATTTTACCAATATACCAAAATAAGCAGAGTCATTGTAATGGAAATTTGGATAATGATATATTGACATCTAAAATTATTTTATCATTATAGTTTTAATTAAAAATATTATAGTATTTTATTTTTACTTAAAGTTCAAAATAATCTCTTATTTGTAATTTTCTTTCAAATTTGTTGACTGTTGTGATAATGTTCAGACACCATCATAACGGAAGATGGGAGGCTCGGATTGGAAGGGTTTTCGGCAACAAATATCTTTACCTGGGAACTTACGGTACCGCTTCATCTTCACTTCTTCTTTTAGGATAAAAATAACTTAAGATTGTTTCTTTTCCTATAATAGTCCTCAAAAAAAAAATATTTTTATTTGTCATTTTTAAAAATATCAAGATAAATATTCTTTTAATTATACTTTATTTTTAATTTTATTATATTTTAAAAATTATTTGAACATTAAATAAATTTTTAGTATACACAAAGTATTCATATCACATTGAAAAGGTTCCAATGTGGCCTAATTTCAATAAAGAAAATTTACAATCCTTTTCATTTGAGTTTAAATTTAAAGGAAACAAATTTAGATGACATTACAAAGAAATAGAAATAAAAAAATATAAAGAAAAGTTGAAGAAAAACTATCATATTGTACACTCTAACACATATTTTGATGTAAATTTTAGAACGAATTCTCTTTTTTTGTGGTTAAAATTTTCAAATTAAAAGTTATAGAAGGAAGGTTAAATAAATGTTAAGTCATCACCAAAAATTTCCACATTAAAAAAAACTACGGAGTAATGTTTAATTTTTATCAAACAAATATAGAAAAAAAAAATCAAAATCAACAACTCTTTGAAAGAAAAAATAAAGTAGTGGAATTTTATTTATGTTGAGAAAGGAAAAAGAAAGAGATATTACTTACTTGTAGTTATTATTAGTGAGAGAAATATAAATATGGAACGGTTAACATTATGTATATTAACAATTTTATTGACATGGAGACAGAATAAATGAGTTATAAATTATTAGGAACAGAAAATAATTTGCTTCTGAATTAATATAAGTACAACAATTTAATTTAATTAATATGGAGGGAAAAAACTGAAAGGTATATAATACGTGTAAAACTTTTTTTAGTTTTGGTGAAATAATCTTAAGGGACGACTATTATACTAAAGTATACGTGAGTATCAATTTCTCACCTACTTCACATTTTTTTTAATTAGTTTTATATATATTTAATGTTTATAAAATTGTAGAAAAAATATTATAAAATGTGATGATTTTTCTCAAATCTATATCTAGTTTTGATCATTTAATTTCTAGCTAGTAGAACTAATTGTCGTGATTTGTGAAAAATTAATTTAAATGGATAATCTTTGGAACATTTACAGCAACACAAGAAGAAGCTGCGACAGCATATGACATGGCAGCAATTGAATATCGAGGACTCAACGCCGTCACCAATTTCGACCTTAGCCGCTACATCAAGTGGCTTAAGCCCAACAACAACGATAACACTGTCAACTCTAACCCTAATTATGAGGCCAACTTTACCCCAAACCCTAATGAGCAACAAGGATTCAATTTTTTCCAGACTCAAGAATCCACAATGGCTCAGCCTCGACCATCTGGCGCCACGTCAGCCCTAGGGCTTTTGCTTCAGTCGTCCAAGTTCAAGGAGATGATGGAGATGACTTCCGCCGCGGATTTGTCGACGCCGACGTCGGAGTCTGAGCTGCTGCCGTGCAGATTTCCCGATGACATTCAGACCTATTTCGAGTGTGAAGATTCGAATAGATATGGAGAAGGAGATGATAACATGTTCAGCGAGCTCAACAGCTTTGTGCCACATATGTTCCATTGTGATGATGACTTTGAGTCTTGAAAGGGAAGTAGAAGATTTTGCTTGTTGATTTATTTTTTCATCAGGCTTATTATATTTCTCAGTTTGTGAATATGGAACAGTAATTTGTTGATAGTGAGACAGTGATCAGAAACGAACAAGAGGAGCATTGTGTTATTCGGAAAACTGATCTTGGATCAGTGATCATGGTCGGGGGAGAGGATGCATGGCGAGTTCTTTATTTGTTGTAGTTGAAAACAAAATAAGCATCTCAAGAAAGAGCACAACAAAATAAACAGAAGATGCAAAATAACCATATTTTATCACTTTTTTTTTCCCTTTACAAACTCATGATGTTCTTTTTGTAATTTTGCATCATTCCCTTAATAATATAAATCAAATTATTTAGCTTCCTACAGTCTGATTTTTTAAGTTTTTATTTGTGTAAGAATTATTATTTACTACAAATTAGTATTTACAAATCACTACACCATATATTTATTATTATTATTATTCATCTTCTTATTATTATTAAATATAATAATAATAATAATAATATTTAATAGTAAATAATATTATCAGTAACAATAATAATAATAAAATTAATATATAATATTAAATGTAATAAAAATAATATTATTAATGATATAATGTTAATAATAATATCGATAATAATATTATTATTAGTGATAGTAATAATATTAATAATAATTTTAATAAAATTAATTATTAATATTATTTAAAAAAATGCAGATAATTATCTACAAATTTAGATTTATAGGTAATTACTTACTAATACTAATAAATATTTTGACACGTCATATCTTTGTTTTTTTTGAGATATGTGTGAATTATGGTGTTATTAATAGAAGAAAAGAATCATTTGACTAAAATCTTCTTTATACATAACAAAAAGAATGCAAAAAAATCTAGATAAAAGATTACCAACACCTAATTATGTTCTAAAACATAAAAAGAACATAAAAAAAAAAAAAGGATTTTACTTGTGAACCTATTAATCTTATCAAACAAAAAAACAACTATAACACTTATACATAAAATCATAGACATAACTTCCATGTTCTTAAGCTTCTTTGCTAAAGGATAAATCTTTAGATCACTCAATAGTATAATAATAGAGAGTAAATCATATTTGTAAATTTTTTATATTGTTAAATTTCTCTCACCCAAGAAATACTTAGCTCTTTTAGAGAATTTTTCTTATACTTTAACAAAATGACATTATTTCTTTAAATGATTTTGTCTACTCGCATATGTTAGAAGTGATAAGAAAAATAAAAACACTTACATAATATTCTTATTAATTAGAACATATTAAATTGTTTCTAAAACAACTAGACGTATTGTCTCAAACCATAATGAAAAAACAGTATTTCATTGCTTCAATTATCACAAGCTTACCTGCACTTTCTTGAGCTTACTCAATTTTTTTTTTAAATATTTCAAAATTGGTTCTTCAACAAGTAGATAATCTTATGAGAGTCTTTAACTTTTGCAAACTGGCTAAATTAATTGATATAAAGAGTTATTTTTTTGTTCACTTTTCTTTAGTTAATTTTCTTCCATGTAAGCAGATGCAAGAAAATATAAAAATTTACAAACAATAAATAAAATTAAAATCAAAATAATGAACGAAATATAATGAATTCATAATCTAAACAAAACATAATTAGTTTAACTTAATGAAGAGAAATACAAAGCCACATATATTTTTTAAAAAAATAAACACACCGCATATGTATAATGAAAATAAAATCTATCTCTGAAGAAAAATTAGTTTTATACCATAAAATTTTGAAGATAAGCGGCACAAATAGAAAAAAATATAAAAAATAAATAGTGAATATATACCTGCAGGAAAGTTTCTGCAAATTGGCTTATTATAAATAAATTTTAACATATAAAAAGTTTAATTTTTAAAATTCTTTTTCTCCTACAAAGTTTTAGGAAAAAATTGATTCAATTAGATATAACATTATTTTATAACGAAGTTAAAATAAATAAGAAATTTACGGATGTTTTAATTGTTACACGCATATAGCATTATTTAATATACATATGTACCAATATTGGTAATTATAATTATATTTTTACAATAATTATATATACATATCTACTTATATAAAACATTTAAAGTGATTAAAAAATACATTAAAAAAGTTAATTGTAAACTCAATGTGGAGAATATAGGTTAAATTTAATTTAGATATCAAATTACAAGATGATTGATGAATTAAATGAGTGAGAAAAAAAAAAAATACAACATACAAAATAATAATAATTTAATGAGGTTAAGATGGAGAATTCTTCTATAATTGCTGAAATTGAGTGAATTGCACATCAAGCACAGACTTTAATCTCTAATGACTTTGAGACAAACACAACCTCAAGAACCACTTGCTTCATTGCCATGGTCACGTGACTCTAATGGCTGCAGTTTTATCAGTGGTTTCTGTCAATAAAAGATTAAAAGCAGACATGCCTTATGCAGCACGCAAACAATTTTCAGCTTTATGGTTTTTCTTAATCTGTTTCTTAATTGTGATTGCTGCTATTCCTGCTATCATTAAGTAACATAATAAGAAAATATTTGTATTATAGAACCTTCACTACAAGAATACCTTACTTTTGTTTTGTTCTACAATATTGCAAAGTTTCGTTGAGTAACACAATCCATCAATTTTTCCCTTTAAAAAAGTGCTCAGCTTCTCATGATCCGTGTGAAATATAGAGTAAGAAAATAGTTCAACTAGAATAATGCAAATCCAGAATGAGTGGTAATGAGCTATTAGCCTATAACTAAGGCAAGCATCCACGATTGCAGCACATGAAACAGCAGAAACATGGCAAGTTAAGGATCCTCAAGGTTCTACGTCGCATGTTTTTATGCAAAGTGTTTTATGCAAGTATCTACACACAAACATAATCTTACAATTTAAGAAAAGGGTTTCTGACAATTTGGCTGAGCATCAAATTTTGTCTCCTGCTTGTAGTCTGCTCAGAGTCATATCTCTTCTGACACTGAGTGCATTGGTTTAAGAATTAACATTAAACTAAAACTAATTCTGTAGTTAAAGTCATGTTCCAAAATACCCTATGGCATAATATTATAAACGTTAGATGATTTCATTTCACCCCTCTGTGGGAGTTCATCTTTTCATGGTTACCGAAACACAACTATTTCTTTGATCTCTTTGAATTCAATCTATCAGGAGTTGATCAGGTCGTGCATTTTAACTCCTTACACGTTCTGTGCATTTACTTTCTTTTTTTTTTTTGATAGATACAGAGAAGCTAATTTGGGGATATCTTTTCTTTTGCAGCATTTGATCCATTGATAGAAACTGAACAAGAAAACATGCATGTAAGTTTCATTCCAGGAGAAGTACAGTATCTGTGGGATAATTGGGGCCTGGAAATGCTTGTACTATTGAGTTTCACCAACCAAGTGATCCTCACAGTGTATGGAAGCCGCAGAAAGGACATCCCAGGTATGAGGATAAGGTTTACAGTTTGGTTCACCTACTTGCTGTCTGCTTCCCTTCAAAAAATGATCATAGGAAAGCTTACAGTAATACCAGAAAGTGATCCAAACGAACGCAACATAAGACGTGAACTGAAGGCGCTGTTTGCACCATTGGTTCTGGTGCAAATTGGAAATCCAGATGCCATAACTGCATACTCAATTGAAGATAACAGATTGGGGCTGAGGCAGTTGCTTACCCTTGTTCTCCAAGTAGCTGTGGTGATTTGGATCATCATAAAGAGTTGGACACATTCAGAACTCTCTTTTCTCTACTTGCCATTACTTGTATCTGGACTAATCAAGCATGGAGAAGTTGTTTGGGCTCTAAAGTCAGCTCTTAGTAAAGGATCGGGCATAATCACCATTCGAGAGATTGATCAAGAAGCCAACATGCCTGCTTTATTCAGATTCCTTCCTGAGGATATTCCAAACATAGAGTTGATTTTGAAGGCGTATTACCGCTTTATCTCATTGAAGCCTCATCGTGAGAACTGGCTCTACCAGCCTCTGTATGAATCACTACCCCAAATGTCTATAGATGAGTATGCTCCAGAAGACATCTTCCACATCACAGATGCAGAGCTGAGCTTCATGTACGATGTGTTGTACACCAAGACACCTATAATCTATACCAAAGCAGGTTGTATTCTTCGGGTCTTAAGCTTTTTCAATTTAGTTCTAACACTGTGTGGATTTGCAGTCATATTTAGGCAAGACTTTTCACGCCATTGGAAAGCATGTTTTATAGTTGGGGTGTTAGGAGGAGCAGTTCTCATGGAGGCATACCAGATTGTACAATTACCTTTCTCAGATTGGGCCATAATTCAAATGATCAAGCACCAACGTCTTCCATTCATGATTCCATGCCTGAGAATTCTTGGACCCAGAGCCAGAAGTTGGAAAAGGTGGTCAAACTCATTGCCACAGTTCAACTTGCTAAACTTTTGCATTCATGACAAGCCAATAAGGTGTGGAAAAATTCTAAAATTTCGGGGCTTTGACCTGGGGTTGAGAAAGAACAGGTGTAGGACACGCATAAAATTTCCCCAAGAACTGAAAGTTCTGATGGTTCAAGAAATGAAAGAAATTGATGGAGTCAGAGGACTAAAGCACTTCAACCAACGAGGTGAATGGTCACTCAGCAGGTATGGCTCCCTCAATGATATCAAATGGAGTGTTAAACGAGACTTCGACAAGAGCATTACAATATGGCACGTTGCAACAGATATCTGCTACTATGCAGATGCTCATGCCAATGCTTCAAGCCCCAAAATCCAAATGGCCAGACTATTGTCCAATTACATGATGTACCTCCTAGCTATGCGTCCTCATATGTTGTCTACCACCACTGCTAAGATAATATTTCAACACACTTGTGACAAACTAAAGGGTTTGATGGTAGAGAAAGAACAATGTGTGAAAGATGAAAAAGAAGCATGTAGGATTTTGAGAGTGGAAAGAGTTCCCCAATATTTACATTCAGAGAGGAAATCAGAAACTGTTGTCACATCAAAATGGAACATGCTTCGGGATGCTCAGAGACTGGCTAGGAATCTGATGCTAAGGGAGAACAGATGGCAGATCATATGCAGCGTGTGGGTGGAGATGTTGTGTTATGCTGCAGCTAATTGCTCAACAGATTATCATTCTGAACAAATAAGGAGAGGTGGAGGTTTGGTAACACATGTTTGGATTCTGTTAGCTCACAAAACTGATAAATATCACATCAGTGACTAGTAATACATTTACCTGGTTTGGTTTCTTATAAAAGTGAATCTACATTTTGTTACCAGCAAGTACTAGAGGTTTTATAACAACATTCTTCTCTTTGCTTCAGTTTAACAGTTTGTAACATTATTATTTGTACGCATTTTGATTTTTTATTGACCATTTTAGAATATTCTAAAATACACTATGTGATGGAATTTTAGAAATCAAAATTCATATGTACGGAGTATAGCATGTGAAAACAATGCAATTACAAAATAATTGGTAATAAATGCATGCCTGTATTCATCTACATCTGAACCTTTCTTTCTTTGAGGGTTTTTCACCCAGCTTCTAGAAAATTATTGAGAGTTTATTTGAGTAAATTTTACATTAGATAAAGAATATTTTAGAAGGTAAAATTTATATTCCACCAGAAATCATATTTCAGAATAAGTGATTTGTCCAGGATAGGATTCCTAGAATATAAATTTTGTCTTCTAAAATATAAAACTTACCTTTGAAATAACGTATTTTGAAAAATATTTCAGATTTTAGAAAAAATATTCTAGGTTCCAGAATTCTAAATTTAGAAATATATTCCAAAATGCTAGATTCGGAAGCCCGCTGAATTATAAACACACAGGCTATTTGAGTCATTTTATTTAGCGATGCCCAATATATATATATATATATATATATA